>Ga0247727_10000924_pt1 | contig 71476 bp, 67 predicted proteins | sample WisWelCaveWW1625_FD_202498 | JGI IMG/M metagenome (GOLD analysis project Ga0247727, IMG submission 202498) | Biofilm microbial communities from Wishing Well Cave, Virginia, United States - WW16-25 | ecosystem: Environmental > Aquatic > Deep subsurface > Groundwater > Cave microbial mat | place... | reverse complement strand
ATCGCCACTCTCCTGGTCGCGCTCGCAAGCTCGCCGCTCCCTCTCCCGGTCGCGCTCGCAAGCTCACCGCTCCATCTCCCGGTCGCGCTCGCAAGCTCACCGCTCCATCTCCCGGTCGCGCTCGCAAGCTCACCGCTCCATCTCCCGGTCCTCCCGGTCGCGCTCGCAAGCTCACCGCTCCATCTCCCGGTCCTCCCGGTCGCGCTCGCAAGCTCGCCGCTCCATCTCCCGGTCGCGCTCGCAAGCTCGCCGCTCCATCTCCCGGTCGCGCTCGCAAGCTCGCCGCTCCGTGCCGAACTGTTCCACGACGCCCTGAGGATGGCAAGCTCGCGCGGTGGAACGGTTCGAGGGGCGTACGGCGGTCGTCACCGGCGCCGGTAGCGGCATCGGCTTGGCGATGGCACAACGTTTCGGCCAGGAGGGGATGCATGTCGTGCTCGCCGACATCGTCACGGAACGGCTCGAAGCTTCCGAGGCTCGGCTTCGCGACGAGGGTCTCGACGTCCACGGCATCGAGTGCGACGTCACGAAGCTGTCGTCCGTCGAGTCGCTCGCCGAGGCCACGCTCTCTCGCTTCTCCGGTGTGCATGTCGTGTGCAACAACGCGGCTATCGGCCCGGGCGGCCAGACGATGCTGTGGGAGTCCGAGGTCAACGATTGGCGGTGGGCGATCGACGTGAACGTGTACGGCGTCGTGTGGGGCATCAAGACCTTCGTGCCGATCATGCTCGAACACGGCGACGAAGGACATGTCGTGAACACGACGTCAACCAACGGCGGCATCGCGCCGATGGGCGACACCGCGATCTACGCCGCGACGAAGGCGATGGTCGTCACCATGACCGAGTTGCTGTGGCATCAACTGCGATCGTCCGGGTCGAACATCAGCGCGTCGGTACTGTTCCCCGGCCCGAACTGGCTCCGTACGAACCTCTGGGAGGCGTGGCGCACGCGACCGGACGAATACGCGAAGGAGCGCCCGCGCACCACGCCGTACCCGACGCTCGACGGCCTCGAGCACATGATGAGCGACGCCGGTGTCACGATCGAGTTCACGCCGCTCGAAGAGGTCGCCGCGCGGCTTGTCGACGGCATCAGAGCCGACACGTTCTGGATCCTTCCCGAGTCGGAATCCACCGATGAGACAATCCGCAAACGCGCCGCGTCGATGCTCGAACGGCGCAACCCCAACTACTTCCGCGACTGGAAGCCCTCTCCCGCGAGCGAGGAGAACCTGTGACCGACCAGACCGTGACCAACGAGATCGTGACATCGATCGACGGGTGGACCGCACAAGGTTGGGAAGGGGTCCGCGATGCGTTCGCGGCGAACTTCGCTGCCGGCCGTGAGATCGGCGCGGCCTTCAGCGCCTACCACCGCGGTCAGAAGGTCGTCGACCTCTGGGGTGGCATCGCCGACAAGGCGACCGGTCGACCGTGGCGGGAGGATTCGATCGTCCTGGTGTTCTCGACCACCAAGGGCCTCACCGCGATGTGTGCCCATCATCTCGCGCAGTCCGGTGCGCTCGACCTCGAAGCTCCGGTCGCGCGGTACTGGCCGGAGTTCGCGGCCGAGGGCAAGGACCGAGTGACGGTCGCCCAGTTGCTCGCGCACCAGGCGGGCCTCTGGGACATCGACGGCAAGATGACCACGGAGGAGGCGCTCGCGTGGGACCCGGTCGTCCGCGCGCTCGCTGCGCAGGCGCCGCACTGGGAGCCGGGATCACAGCACGGGTACCACGCCACTACCTACGGATGGCTCGTCGGCGAGGTCGTGCGCCGCGTGAGCGGCCGCTCGCTCGGCCGGTACTTTGCCGACGAGATCGTCAAACCGCTCGGGGCGAACGCGTGGATCGGCCTGCCCGAGTCAGAGGAGCCGCGCGTCGCGGTCCTCCAGCACTTCCAGGACGCCATCGCCGAGACCGGTGGCGGCGGCGAGAACCCGGCCGCCGATCCCGAGGCGATGCGCCAGCTCGTCGCGCAGTTCATGGGGCCCGGCACGGTCCTCGGCCGGTCGCTCGGCGCGCCCGGCGGCGCGCTCGCGAGACCGGGAGTGTGGAACCAGCGCGACGTGCGCGCCGCGGAGATTCCGGCAGCGAACGCTGTGACCGACGCACGATCCGTCGCGCGGTTGTACGCGGCCTGTGTCGGCGAGGTCGATGGCGTTCGGATCCTCTCGCCCGCACAGCTCGACACTGCGATCACGCAGCGGACGAGCGGACCCAACACGGTCATCATGGGACTCGACATCCAGTTCGGGCTCGGCTTCATGGTGCGCAGCTCGGTGATGGCACTCGGCGGCCCGCGCTCCTTCGGCCACTTCGGCGCGGGCGGATCAATGGGCTGGGCGGACCCCGACGCCGAGCTGGCGATGGGCTACGTGATGAACCGCATGGACATCGGCCTCGCCGGCGACCCGCGCAGCGCAACGCTCGTCGACGCGTGCTACGCCGCGCTCTGACAGACGAGGCGCGTGATCACACCAGCGTGATCGCTCGGCCAGTACACCCCGTCAACCGCGTCTGATTCGTTCACCGCGTCACCCGCGAAGACACCCGTGGTCGGATCGGCCTGCATGGCGCAAGGGCTGCGCGACGGATCGACGAGCACAAAGTCGATGCGACCATCGCGCAACAGCGTCGGGTCGTCGAGCCCACTGCCATCCCAGTCCTGCGCTGGGTTCGAGATACAGCAGGTGCAGTTGCGCCCCGTCTGCGGATCGCACTCGTCGAGCCCGGCCAGCTCCCACACGTCGACATAGCCCGCGTCCGTGTACACCTCGATCCGCGGATCGTCGATGCGCTTGTTCAGGTCGCCCATGACCACACGCACGGAGTCGGCTGCTGCGTGCTCCTCGAGGAACGCGACGATCTCGTGCGAGTGGCACGTGCCCGTCTCCACCCCGACCTCGCAGATCGGCGGGCAGGTTTCGAGGTCACACGGTGGGTTGTTGGCGCTGCTCGCCTGATGCGTCATCAGCACGTCGATCGTGCCGAACTCGGCGCCGAGCTGCGCCCAGTGACCGCTCCACGGGAAGTTCGCCAGCTCGACATACGCGTCGTCTCGCACGGGGAGCGACGTGAGGATCATCTCCTGATCGAGGTTCTCTCCTTGCGCGTCGCCGTCGTAGAGCAACGCGTAGCGCGCGTCGCAGAGACGGTCGAGTCGCTGTGGAACGAGCTCGGTCTGGCGAGGACCGATCTCCGCGAGCCCGACGACCTCGGGGCAACCGGCGTCCTCGATCGCACGCCACAGGAGGTCCAGGCGCGCGGGCGCATTGCACGCGTCGGTGGTCGCGGGGCAGAACAACCCGTGCAGCTGGTTGATGGCAACGATCGTGACTGCACCGTCGCTCGGAACGGCGGTCGACGACGTCGACGGCACGGCAGCCGTCGGCTCGGCTTCGGTGGCAGCGGACGGCGATCCGTCGTCGCCGCTGCATCCGCCGACGGCCAACACTCCGACCGCGAGCCCGATCGCTACCCCTCGCACGAGCTGGACCGTAGCCTCGCGATCGCATATGGCGCAGCTGCTCGTCGTGTTCCAGTCCCGCTCCGGAGGCGCGCAAGCCCTTTGTGACGCGCTCGTCGACGGGGCGCAGGACGACCTCATCACGGGCGTCGACGTCGTCGTCCGACCGGCGACCGCTGCCGCCGCGTCCGATGTCGAGCGCTGCGACGGGCTCGCGCTCGTGACGCCCGAGCATTTCGGTTCGATGGCCGGGCTCGTCAAGGACTTCTTCGAGCGCATCTACTACGCGGTCATCGACTCGAAACGCGGTCTCCCGTATGTGCTCGCGGTGAAGGGCGGCCAAGATGGGCTCGGCACCGTGAGCAGCGTGGAGAAGATCGCGACCGGCCTCGGATGGCGTCGCGTGCTGGAGCCCGTCATCGTGGTGGGCGACGTGAACGACGACCAGCGCGCGGCGTGCTGGGAGCTGGGCGCGACATTCTCTGCGGGCCTCGCGGAAGGCATCTTCTGACCGTCTGGCCGTGCGATGGTCAGCGGCGAGCGGCAGCCCTGACTGCTGCGGCGCCGATACGCAAGAACCGCTGGTCACCGAACGGCGACCCGGCGACGCGGTTGCACACGAACGCGACAGCGAGCTTTGAGTTGGGGTCGGCCCACGCTCCGGAACCGCCGTACCCGAAGTGTCCGAAGCCGTGAGGGAGCACGCCGCGCAACGTCGCGGCCATGTGGTATCCCAGCCGCCAACGCATCGGGAAATGCACGACGGCGTCGCGCTGTGTCGTCTGCTGCGTGGTCGCGAGCGCCAGCGTTTCGGCCGACAAGAAGCCGGAGCTCTCGATCAGCGCTGCATACATTCCGGCCAGCGAGCGGGCGGTGAAGCACCCGTTGAGCGCAGGCAGCTCGCCGTCGTAGACGCGGCCTCCGCCGATGAGCTCGTCGAAGCCGCGGACGAAGAAGGCGTCGAACATCGGCTGAAGACGACGGACGCGGCCGAGACGATCGACGAGCCGTTCGCTGCGGCCCGCGTCGCCGCGGTCCACGAGGATCAGGTCGGCGAGGTGCTGGCGCCGGTCCACCGGGCAGCCGATCGACATACCGTCGAGGCCGAGTGGCGTCGCGACCTCGTCGAGGATCAACTCGTCGACGGTCTTGCCCGTCACGCGGCGCATCACCTCGCCGACGAGGAACCCGTACGTGATGCCGTGATACCCCGGCCGCAGGCCCGGCGCCCAGGCCGGCTGCGCGGCCGCGAGCGCAGCGCACGTTCGATGCCAGTCGAGCAGATCGTGCGCGTCGTCGATGACACCCCGGATGCGGTGCATGGCCGCCGTATGGTTCAGCAGGTGCCGGACGGTGATCTCGTCCTTACCGGCTCGCGCGAACTCGGGCCAGTACTTCGCCACCGGTGCGTCGTACTCGACGAGGCCCCGATCACGCAGCCGGTGGAGCGCGGTCGCGACGACGCCCTTGGTGGTCGAGAAGCTCATCGCCGTCGTGTCGCGTGTCCACGGCGTTCCGGCGCGGTCGCGGTTCCCGGTCCACGCGTCCACCACCAGCTCGCCGCCGTAATACACCGCGACCGCGGCGCCGCCGCCGCGGCGATGCGCGCTCACCTTGCGCAGCGTCTCGGTCACCGCACCGAAACGCGGGTGGACATAACCATCAATGTTCGTCGGAACGGGCCCATCAATGTTCGTCCGAACGGGCCCATCAATGTTCATCCGCGCACCGCCCCTGTGGCCGACTGTGGGTGGAAGCGTGCGACGAGGCGGCGCTCGTCGACCATCGCCGTGAAGTACTCGTCCCAGTTCGGGTGCGGCCCGCCGCTGACGAGCTCGTAGTACTCGGCAAGCTCACGGCCGACAGCGTCGCCCGCCTCGCGGGTCACGTCCGACAGCTCGACACTGCCATCGAGGCTCACGTAGGACCATGCCTCGGGAACGCTGACGTGCAGAACGGCTCGCGGATCGCGGCGCAGGTTCGCGGTCTTCGCCCGATCGGCGGTCACCGAGATGTGCGCAACACCGTCTCGGATGGCGTAGACGATGTCGCTCGTCTGGGCTCGACCATCGCGCCGCAGGGTGACGAGCACTCCATGACGGCGGGTGGCCGCGAACTCGAGGGCGGTGGCGAGATCCATGCTGCCGAGCATGCCCGCGAGAGGCTCGCATCCGCCAGCCTCGTGAAGTTCTCCCGGACTCGTTAACTTCTGTCGGTGCCCGCCGCCGACCTCGACCTCGAACCACGGCGCAGCGACGTCGTCACGCTCGCCGGCGGCCGGCGATTGGGCTTCAGTGAGTATGGCGACCCAGCCGGGCGACCCGTCATCTGGTTCCACGGGACCCCGGGCGGGAGTCGCCAGATCCCACTCGACGCCCGTGCCGTCGCGTGCGACCTCGGCGTTCGCCTCGTCCTCGTCGAACGGCCGGGCGCGGGCCGATCCTCGCCCCACCTCCATGTGAACATCGCTGGTTTCGCGCACGACGTCGTCGAGTTCGCCGGCATGCTCGGCATCGACCGGTTCGCTGTCGCGGGCCTCTCGGGCGGCGGGCCGTACGCGCTGGCGTGTGCGGCGCTCCTCCCGAACCGCGTTCCCGTCGCCGCGGTACTCGGCAGTGTGGCTCCCGCGCGCGGCCAGGAGGCCGCGCCGGGCGGGATCATCGGCGTCGCGGCGCGGTGCGCGCCGCTGATAGAGGCCATCCGCGTCCCCGTCGGCCATGCGTTGTGGGGAATCCTCCGCGTCACGCGACCTATCGGGCCGGTGGGCGTCCGCGTCTACGGCCAGCTCTCGCCGGAGGGCGATCGGCGCGTGTTCGAACGTCCGGAGATGCGAGCCGTGTTTCTCGACGACCTCGCCGAGGCCGGCGCGCGACAATTCCACGCCGTGCCCACCGATCTCGTGCTCTTCACGCGCGATTGGGGGTTTGCCCTGCGCGAGATCTCGGTGCCCGTGCGCTTCTGGCACGGCGACAGCGACAACATCGTCCCGCTCGCGCATGCCCAGCACATGGCCGCGCTCGTTCCGGATTCCGTGCTCACCGTGCGCGCGGGAGAGAGCCATCTCGGCGGGCTCGATGCCGCCGACGACGTCCTGTCGACCTTGCTCGACGTCTGGGATCGACGCGGGTGAACGCGGCTCCCAAGCGCGACGCGCTCGAACGGATCCTGCAACTCGCGGTCTACCTGCGGGATGCCCGCCCGGGCCGCACCCTCGAGCAGATCTGCGCGGACATCCCCGGCTACAGGGACAACGACTGGGAGTCGGCCCGCAAGAAGCTCCGCCGCGATCTCGCGGACCTTCACGATCACTTCGGCGTCGACGCGCACTTCGACGATTCGACCAAGACGTACCGACTGGCGGCGCCGTTCTTCACAGACGACGAGAGGCACGCGCTGATCGCAGCCGCCGAGCTGGTGAGAATCGACGGCATCGAAGACAACCCGGAGCTCGTCGAGCTCGGGCGGGCGGTCGATGCGGACGGCGCGCGGGTCGTTGTCCGCGTCGACGAGCACCTCCTCGCACTGCGCGACGCGATCGCGAGCCGCACCTCGGTGCATTTCCGCTACCACGGTCGCGATCGGACGATCGATCCATACGCCGTCGGGCTGTGGCACGACCATTGGTACGTCGTCGGGTTCGACCACGACCGGGCCGAACGCCGCATCTACCGACTCGATCGCATCGAGCCGGCAACACCGGCCATCTCGATGGTCGGCAAGGCGCACGGCTTCGAGATCGACGCAGACGCGAATCCCGCCTCCATGCTGCTCGTCGATCCCAACACGTGGGGACGCGACGAGCCGTATTCCGCGCGCATCCTGGTCGACGACGACTACGTCTCGGGCTTTCGGGACCAGCTCGGTGGCGACCTCGTCGAGCACGTTGACGGACGCGCGGTGATCGCGCTCACCGTGCGTCATCACCAGTATTTCCGTGATCGCCTGTGGTTCTTCGGCGAGCACGCGGTCGTCGTCGAACCGCCCGAGCTCCGCGCGTTGTTGCGAGCATGGCTCGAGGAGCTCGCACGATGAAGCAAGCGCGGCAGTGACGCTCAAGAAGACAGACCAGTTCCGCGCGCTGCGCGATGTGCTCGCGCTCGCGGAGGAGCGGCGCGGTATCCGCCTCGACGACGCCGCCGACCACCTCGGGATCGCGCGCGACGACCTGCGCGAGGCTCTCGACCCGGTCCTGTTCCTGGAGTGGCGCGACGCCCTCGGCGAGCTGATCGGCAATGCCGGCGCGTTCATCCTGTGGGAGGACGGCCTGCTGCAGGTCGACGGCGGTCATTGGTTGCGCTCGATCGCGAGCGAGCCGCCGTCCGGTGCGAACGCGGTACGGCTCTTCCTCGCGGGCATGATCGCACGGGCCGTCGTCGAGGCAACCACACCGCTCGACACGGCGGTCGCGAAGTTGCGCGAGATCGTGGCGGCCGACGTCGTGTTCGATCCCGAGCTCCCCCGCTTCGTCACCGTCTGTCAGGCAGCGCACGATGATGAGGCAGTGCTGAGGGTCCGGTACGTCAGCGAGCGATACGAGTCGCCGCGCGAGTTCACGATCGAGTGTCACCGCGTCGCGTCGAAGTGGGGAAACTGGTACGTGATGGCGCGTCGCGACGGCGATCCCGAGCCGCGCCCCTTCCGCATCGACCGCATCGTCGCCGCCGAGCGAACCGGCGAATCCTTCACGGTCGACCCGACGATCTCACTTCCCGAATGGTTCGCGATCCCCGAGTCGACGGTGACACTCCGGCTGGTGGCGGACGACCTCGATCGGGTTCCGAAGCCGAACCGCGTCACCAGATGCGACGAGCTCGAAGCAGGACGCGTCGAGGTCGACATCGCGGTACTCGGCGAACACAGGGTCGACCAGGTGCTGGCGGTACTCGGCCCGGCCGCCGAGGTCGTCGCACCGTCCGACGCGCTCGACCGCCGGCGTGCGTTCGCCCGCACGATGCTCGCCCACTACGGCTGATGCTGATCCCCGACATTCTCCGGAACGCTGCGCAGCGCGCACCGGAGGCGATGGCCGTCGCGGTCTCCGACGACAGGGTGACCTTCTCCCAACTCGAGGAAAGGGCGCGGCGACTCGCCGCGGCGATCGCCGGTTGCACCGAGCGCGGCGACCGTGTCGCGATCGTGGCGGAGAACCGCCTCGAGTATGTCGAGGCGTACTACGGCGTGCCGGGCGCGGGTCGGATCCTTGCGCCGTTGAACCACCGCCTGCATCCACGCGAGCAGATCGAGCTGTTGCAGCTGTGCGGCGCGCGCGTGCTGCTCGGCAGCGCGTCGTGTCTCGATGCGCTGCGACCGCTCCTCACCCCGACGCGCGTGCACACCGTTGTCGACCTCGATCACGACTACGAGCAGTTCGGCGCGGCCAGCTCGTTCGAGGATCCGGGCCGCGACGACGAGCAATCGGTGGCGTGGCTCATCTCGACATCGGGAACCACCGGACGTCCGAAGTGGGCGATGCTCACGCACCGCTCGCTCACCGCGGGCATCACCAACCTGTCGCTCGCCCGGGCGGTCGCCGCGGACGACGCCTTGGCGACACCGTTTCCGCTGTGTCATGTCGCTGGGTACAACCTGCTCGCGTTCCACCTTCATGCGCGGCCGGTCGTGCTGCTCGAGCGCTTCGATCCCGACGTATTGAACCGGCAGATCACCAGATATCGGGTCCGCACACTGTCGCTTGCGCCGACGATGATCGCGACGTGGCTGGACGCACCGAGCACCGCGCGCGCCGACCTCTCGTCGGTTCGAACGTTGGGTTACGGCGCGAGCGCGATACCGCGACCCGTGCTGTTGCGCGCGGTCGAGCAGCTCGCCGTCGACCTGTCGCAGGGCTACGGCATGACCGAGCTGTCGGGAAACGTTGCATTCCTCGGACCCGACGATCACCGCGCTGCGGCGGCGGGCGACGACCGACTCGCGCGCGCCGCCGGCCGGCCCGGACCGCTCGCAGCCGTTCGCGTCGTCGATGACGGCGGCGGCGAGCTCGGGCTGGATGACGTCGGCGAGCTCGTGGTGCGCGCCGATCAGGTCTTCGCCGGTTACTGGGAAGATCCCGACGCGACTGCGGCCGCGTTCACCCCCGACGGTTGGTTCCGAACCGGCGATCTCGCGCGCATCGACGGCGACGGGCTCGTCAGCATCGTCGACCGCAAGAAGGACGTGATCGTCACGGGAGGGGAGAACGTAGCGTCTCGCGAGGTGGAGGAGGTGCTCGAGCGCCATCCGGCGATCCGCGAGGTCGCGGTCGTCGGCCTCCCCGACGTGACCTGGGGCGAAGACATCTGCGCCGTCGTCGTGCCGGCCGACCCTGCCGCGCCGCCGACGCTCGACGAGCTCGTCGCGTTCGCCCGTGCCCACCTCGCGGGTTACAAGAAGCCGAAGCGGCTCGTCGTCGTCGCCGAGCTCCCGAAGAACGCGACCGGCAAGGTGCAGAAGCAGCGCCTGCGCGACGACCTCGCCGACCCCGCCTCACCCTGATCTCCCCCTCTGCACGGCACGCCCGGCGACTTTGTGCCCGTGGATTCCCCCTGGGGGCATTGGATGGCAAAAGGTCAGTCCTGGACAAGTCCGGTGCGCCGGTGATCCCGCCGGAAACCCTCGATTGCGGCGGATCGGCTGAACAGCATATTCTTCGCGTTTCGGGACTTTACCCAGAGGTAACGCAGTTTTGCGCAGTCTCCGATGGTTCGCGCTCTCGACGTTGGCCGCGTGCGGGGTTCAGCCGATCCCCGACGCGGCCGCGCCATCCACGAGCGCTGCGCCGGTAGTCGTTCCGGTGCTCGACGAGGCCACGACGACGCCAACGCCGCCGACAGCGGCGGCGACGACCACGGCAAAACCCGCAGCGGCGGACGACGACATCGCGTCGCCGCCCTCGCTCGCCGGGACTCGCGGCGCAGACCCGATCGCCGCGGCGCGATCGATCGATCGCTACCTCGCATGGCTCCACCGGCACCCGTCGTCGGGGGTTACAGCGTCGGCGACAGTCTCCGACGTGGTCGCGCCCGGAACCGCGCTCATCGCCGATTGGGCCGTCGCTCCACCCGACCGACCGCTCGCCGTCGAGTACGAGGTCCGCACCAACACGGGAACGCGCGCCGACCTGCACGCGACCGACGCCACCGGTCGATCGATCGTCACCTTGTTGTGGTGGGACGGCCGGTGGCGGTTCGCGGCGGTCGTCCCGCTGCTCGACGGCGAGCCGCTCGTGATCGTGGAGGCCGGCGCATGATTCGCGGTCCCGCGACACGCGCCCCGGCGGCTCGCGCGCGGGCGACCCGGGCGCTTGCGTGCGCGCTGACGTGCGCGATCGTGTTCGGGGTGCCGTCAGCCGTGCTCGCGGACGGAACCGGCGACGGCGAGTTCGGCGGTGACGGCTCGCGAGCGACGATCTCGGTGTGGGTCGCGGCCGGCGAAGGTGGGGCGGTCGACGCCGACGATCCGAGCGGACCGCGGCCGTTCTCGATCCGGTCGACTCCCGACCCGGGTGCGCCGAGCAGCCCCGTCGCCGGGATCTGCGCGGCGGGCGTCGACCCGATCACCGGGGCGCCGCAGTTCGGGTGGCCCTACACCGTCGACACGATCGACAACAGGACCGGGGAGGTCGTCGCGACTCGCAGGGTCTGCGTGCCGCTCGATCCGGCGCAACCCGGCGCGCTGCCCGGGCCGATCGATGTTCCCGAACCGCCGTCCTTCGGTGAGATCTGGCGGGCCGCGAACATCACTGCGCCCAGGATCGGCGTCAACCCCACCGGCGAAGGTGTGACCGGGCTCGCGACCCGGCTCTGGGCGAGCGGCGCGGAGACGGTCCAGATCAGCGCCTCGATCCGGGGATACACGGCGACGGGCACCGCCGTGCGGGTCGGCTACTGGTTCGCTCCGGGTGACGGCGCCACGGTCCTGGAACGGCAAGCGGGAGGGAGCTCGACCGCGCCGGCCGTCGAGTACGTCTACGAGCGGCGTGGTGACTACGTGCTCGCGGCCGGAGCGTTGTGGGAGGCGACCGTTGTCGTCACGGGGCCGGACGTGCCCGCGATCGCCGTCGATATCGGGCGCGCGCTGCTCGTCGCGTCGCGTGACTACCGGGTCGTCGAGATCCGCGGGTTCGTCACGAGCTGAGCGTCAGGAAGTGGGAGCGCCGTCCGTGGCACTCCCACCCCCGTCGCTCGCGCCGGCACCGGCGCCCGTCCCGGTACCGGCCGGCGAGGTCACGGGCTGGTTGTTCATCCGTCCTTCTGCGAGCGGCGATCCGATCGGTCGTGCTGCATTCGATCGGCGGCGATCAGCGATGCGGCGCCGGCCGCGAGGAGCATCCCGATCACGATGTACTCCGCGGTGTGTGAAGCCGTGCTCGCCATCGAAGCGGGGCCGCCGGCCGGCTCGCCGTACGCAGCGCCACCTGTCGCGACGACGAGCATCAGTCCCATGGCGAAGAGCGCGCTGCGCAGCAACAACCGCACACCCACCTCCCGTCCCCACGAGGAACTGCGGCCGACGACCACGACGGACCCAGCAGGGCCGCCGCACAGATCGTGCGACGGATCGCGGGTCAGGTGAATGGGCCAGACGGCCCAGATGTGAAGCGGGTCACCGCCGAACCCGGCGGGCGACGGTTGGCGACGGCCCCTCAGGAGATCTGCTCGCGGCCGCGTTCGACGACCGCTCGACGCCTCGCCTCGATCGCGCTGGGGTCGAAGCCGCTCCCCTCCCACGCCCGGCTCGCCCTGTCCTCGATCTCCCACCCCTCGGCGACCGTCGCGTCGCCGACCGCGCGATAGGTCGCGAGCATCTGGCGAACCGCGCGCTGATCGGTCGATACGCAGTCGAGCGCGAGCTGGCGGCATCGGGGCAGCAACTCGCCGTGTTCGACGACCTCGTTGACGAGCCCCCACTCGTAGGCTGTGCGCGCATCCACGTAGTTGCCGGTGACGCTCATCTGCCGCGCGCGTGCGACGCCGATCCGTTGCGCGAGCAGCACCGTGAGACCCCAGCCGGGCATGACTCCGACGCGCGCGTGCGTGTCGGCGAAACGCGCGCGAGCGCTCGCGATCATGAAGTCACAGTTCAGCGCGACCTCGAAGCCACCGGTGACGGCGACACCGTTGATCGCGCCGATCACGAGCTTGGCGTGTGGCGGCAGCGCGCCGCGGAACGGCAGGCGGCCGTCGGCGTCGCGCTGGCCCGGGTCGTCACCCCACTCGGCGAACCCCTCGCCAGCCGCTGTGCTCGCTCCCGAACCGAATTCCTTGAGGTCGACTCCGGCGCAGAACGCAGGGTCCGCGCCGGTCAGGATGATCACGTCGACGCCGTCGTCTGCATCGAGGTCGCGGATCAACCTCGGAAGGCGAGCGCGCACTGCACGATTCAGCGCGTTTCGTTGTCCGGGCCGGTTCAGCGTGACGAGCGCGATCCGGTCGGCGACGTCGACGAGAACGACGTCGGACCGATCGTCGGAGCTGTTGTCGGTGCTGGGGATCTCGGGCACGGTCACTCCAGGTAGCAGATCTCGCCCGCGCTCGCCTCGATCACCGCGTGCATGGCGACGTGGAGCAGAGCGTGGAGCTCGTTGAATCGTTCGGTCTCGGGGTCGAGGTCGTCGATCCCGGGTGCATCGTCGTCGAGCTCGTCGAGGTCCGAGAGCGCGGCGTCCCAGTCGATGTGCTCGGCCGCGAGGTTGAGCCGCATGTTGGGTGCCTGCAGCAACGCTCTCGTCAGATCCTGGACCATGGCCACGATGACATCCGTGCTCGTGCGCACGCCGGGGCGCGAGAGCAGGTGCAGCGCCTGCAGCTTGCGCATTGCAAAGGCGGCGATCATCACCGGGTCGCCGAGTTGGCGTACTGCTTCTTCGCTGTCGACGGCGGAGATGTCGACGCTCATCGCGGCCGGAACGGTGAACCATCGTTGCAGCATCTCGAAGAGCTCCGCGGTGACGTCGTGCAACGCGAGCAGCTCGGCTGGCTTCTCGACGACCTCCATCAACGAAAGTCGAAGGCGACCTTGATGGCGCCGGTGACGGCTTGGGACGCGAGCGCGCCGAACGCGTTGCGCCAGTCGTCGAGCGGGAAGCGATGTGTCAACATTCCGGTGAGGTCGACCCGCCCGGCCGCGACGAGCGCGAGGTAGTGGTCGATGCCGTGGCGCCGCTTGCCCCCGACCTCTTCGAACCCGAATGCATTCGAGCCGACGAACGCGATCTCCTTGAAGTACAGCGGCGTGTCCTCCCAGTAGGTCGGCCCGTGGACCCCAGCCTTCACGAGCGTCCCGCGCGCCGCGAGCACGCGGGCCGACACCTCGAACGTCTCGCGTTTGCCGACCGTGTCGTACACGACGTCGATGCCGCCCGGAAACGCCATGGGTAGCCCGTCGCTGGCTCGCAGCTTCCCACCCGACCACGCGACCGCCTCCTCGATCACGCTCACCGCCGGCTCATGGCTGATGACCGTCGCGCCGAGCGAGCGCGCGAGGTCGGCCTGTGCGTCGAAACGGGCGACCACGAGCACCTCGACGTCTGCATGCAGCGCGCGCAAGATCGCGGCAGCGCAGGTACCGAGCGCGCCCGCGCCGTAGATCATGGCCCTACCCCCCGCGACCGGCGGGTTGCGCGTCACCGCGTGCAGCATCACAGCGAAGGGATCGGCGAACACCGCGAGCTCGTCGGGCACCGAGGCCGGCACCTTGTGCAGCATCGAGGGGTGCGCCGGCATCAGCTCGGCGTAGCCGCCGCTCGCGTCGCGGCTCGTGCCGGTGTGGATGCCGGGCGCGATGGGTCCGACGTCGAACGACCAGCACAGCGAGTAGTCGCCGACCTGGCAGGCCGGGCAGACGGGATCGACACCGCGCGGCGCGCACGACAGCCACGGGTTCAGGACGACGCGATCGCCGAGGTCGACACCATTTGCCCGCGGCCCGAGCGCGATGACGTCGGCGACCACCTCGTGGCCGAGCACCTGAGGGAGTGAGAAGAAACCCTTCATCGGGTTGTCGACGGAGCCCGTCTGCTCCCCCCAATCGCCGAACACCTGCTTGGAGTCGGAGCCGCAGATACCGGTGAGGCGGGGGCGACACACGACCCAGTCGGGAAGCAAGAACTCGGGGTCGGGGTACTCGGCGTCGAGCCGCATCGGTGTGCGCGCCAGCCCTGCGAGGAGGTGGTTGTCCGTGTCGGGTACCGGTTGCGGTTCGGGTCGCACGCCGTACACGAGTGCCTTCATCGATCCCCCTCGGTGCCCTACGGGTCATTCGCATGCTATGGACAACCTGACGCGGCTGTCAGGTGCAAGGATGGCGCCGATGCCACGCGCTCGATCGCTCGTGATCGCCCTCGTCGTGCTCGTCGCGGCCGCGGCGTGCTCCTCGGGTTCGGAGACGGGGACTCCTGCGAGCGGAACGACGAGCCCGAGCGGGGACCCGCTCGCCGAGACGGTCGACTGCACACCTTGGAACGGTGTTGCCGGGTCGCAGATCGATGACGTCGTCGACGAAGCCACCGACGAGTCGTACGCCGACAATTGTCTCCGCCTGAACCAGCTCCAGGTCATCGGCTCGCACAACAGCTACCACCGGCGCACGCCCGACGACGTGTTCGAGCTCTTGCGGACGTTCGACGAGAGCCTCGCGAACACGCTCGACTACGACCACCCGCCGCTCGCGGAGCAGTTCGACTCCGAGGGAGTCCGTCAGATCGAGCTCGACGTGTTCCACGATCCGGAGGGCGGACTGTACGCGGATCGTCACATCTACCTCGCGCTGGGAAAGCCCATCGAGTCCGGTGAGCCGGCGCTCGATGAACCCGGCTTCAAGGTCCTCCACGCGCAAGACGTCGACTTCAACTCCAGCTGCCTGACCTTCGTCGAGTGTCTCGAGCAGGTCCGCGCTTGGAGCGACGCCAATCCCAACCATCTGCCGATCGCGATCCTTGTCGAGGCGAAAGCAGACGAGATCATCGATCCCGCGAATCTCGGGTTCGTGAAGCCGCTCCCGATCGATGCGGCCGCGCTGCGCGCGCTCGACGCCGAAGCGCGCTCGGTGTTCGACCCGGAACGGCTGATCACCCCGGACGACGTGCGAGGCGACCGGGCATCCGTCGAGGCGGCCGTGCTCTCCGGACAGGGGTGGCCCACGCTCGGGGAAGCTCGCGGCAAGGTGCTGTTCCTCCTCGACAACGAAGGCCAGGGCGACACCTATGTCGAGGAGTTCCCGGGCCTCGAGGGCGCGGCGTTCTTCCCGCCGAGCGAGCCGGGTCGCCCCGAGGCGGCGTTCGTCAAGATGAACGACCCGATCGGCGACGCTGGCGCGAACACCGACGCGATTGCCGGTCTCGTGCGCAGGGGCTACGTCGTTCGTACGCGCGCGGATGCGGACACGGTGCAAGCCCGCACTGGCGACGCCGTCATGCGCGACGCCGCGCTGGAGAGCGGCGCGCAATGGGTGTCGACCGACTACGCGACCGAGGCGTCCAACCCGTTCGGCACCGGATACTTCGCCGCGATCCCCGGCGGCACACCGGCCCGCTGCAACCCGATCAACACTGGTCCCCAGTGCGAGAACGCCGGTCTGGTCGAATAGCCGCGTGACCGAAGGTCGGCGAGCCGCCGGGCTGATGCGACGACGGCGCCGGCGGCAACGATTTGCGGTCGCGTCCGGCACGCTGCTGTTCGCCGCCGCGACCCTCGCGATCGTGTCAACACGCGCGCCATCGTCGCAATCGGCGGGCACGCCGACAACACCCGAAGTTCGCGTCGCGGGAGCGAGCGAAACCGCGCGAGCCACGAGCGCGGTGCCGCCGACCGCGTCGACCGTGGCCGAACGGGCGGGTTTCACGCTCGCGGTGACCGGCGACATCCTGCTCCACATGCCCGTGAACAGCCGCGCCGCGACGTTCGCGAGCGAGCGCGGCACCGGCAGATACGACTTCCGGCCCATGTTCGACCGTGTGCGTCCGCTGCTCTCGGGGGTCGACCTGGCGCTGTGCCATCTCGAGACACCGCTTTCGCCCGACGATGCCGACATCCGCGGCAACCCCGTGTTCTCCTCGCCCTACGAGATCGCGGCCGCGATCCACGATGCCGGCTTCGACGGCTGCTCGACCGCCTCGAACCACAGCTACGACGGCTCGGAGGGCGGCGTACGCGCCACCCTCGACCATCTCGACGTCGCCGGCGTGGGGCACAGCGGCAGCGCCCGTACGGAGGCCGAGGCGAGCCGAGCGCGCCTGTACGACGCGAACGGCGTGCGCGTCGCGCACCTCGCGTACACGACGTTCTTGAACGGATCGCATCCGAGCGAACCGTGGATGATCAACCTCGCGGCGCCCGAGCGGATCGAGCAGATCGTGGCCGACGCACGGGCTGCGCGCGCCGCGGGTGCGCAGTTCGTGGTCGTGAGCGTGCACTGGGGGATCGAGTTCGCGCGGACTCCGAGCGCAGCGCAGGATCAGCTCGCGGACCTCCTCACGGGCATCGAGGAGATCGACCTGGTCGTCGGCCACCACGCCCACGTCATCCAACCGATCGAGCGGCGGAACGGGAAGTGGGTCGTGTTCGGGCTCGGCAACCTCCTCTCGAACCAGCATGCGACCACGTGCTGCCCTGCCGAAAGCCAGGACGGCATCGTCGTGCGCATCACCGTGATGCCGGACGATGCCGGCGCGCTGGCGGTGACGACCGTCGACTACACACCGACGTGGGTCGACCGGACATCGTTCACGGTGCTCCCCGTGCATGCAGCTGTCGCGGACCCGGCCACACCCGAAGGTGAGCGCGACGAGCTCGCACGATCGCGGGATCGCACCGCCGAAGCGGTGCGATCCCGGGGTGCGGCTGTCGAGGAGACACCAGCCGCGGCGCTCGCGGGCGGCGATTAGCCGCCCATCAAAGGCCGCGTGAGCACGATCTCCTCTGCGTCCGCGTCGAAGCCGCGCACGAGCGTCGCGTCGTCGGCTCGGGCGCCCGCGGCACGCGCGAAGGCGTGCCACTTCTCTGCGAGCACGAGGCGGTCGAACTCATCGCGAACCGCTGCGAGGCTGGCCGGATCGTCGATCCGCCACTCGAGCGTCGTGTCGCCGGTCTGATCGAGGATGCGCAGAATCCCCATGTGGGTCCTCCTGTGTCGGCTGGCTGGGTGGGCTGGTACAGAACAACCGTTCGGATCCGCGATCGAACACCCGTTCGCGGCGACTGTCAAGCGCCCCGGTCAGGCGCCCCCGTAAGGCGTCACGAGCGCAGCTCAGATCGTGAAGCCGAGATTCGTCACGACGGCACGCCCGAGATCGGCGTCGCCTTCGATCGCGACCTCGCCGCGCGCGAGCGCGTCGGCCCCGGCCCAGCGCCCTCCCGCAAGGCGGGTGAACGCGCGGCGCGACATCGTCAGGCGGACCGTCGGATCGGCCGGCGGCACATCGAGGAGTGCGGCGCGGCCGTCGACACGGACCGCGTACTCGACGCCGTCGACGCTGAAGATCACGGTCGCGCCCTGCGGTGCCGCTGCCTTCTTGCCCACGACGAACGGCAGCGCCTTCGGGATGCGTCCGACCGCGAGATCGGCGACCGCACCCTCGAGCCCGCCCGGCACGCCGACCGCCTCACGGATGTCCTGCTCGTGGAACCAGCAGTCGAAGACGCGCGTCGCCATGAACTGGCGATAGGGCCCCGGCCCGTCCGGCGTGAAACCCTCGCGATCCCACTCCTCGGCGGTCAACGCGCGGAGCGCCGCCAACCGTTCGGCCGCGATCGCTCTGAAGTCGGCGAGCACCTCCGCGCCAGGCCTGCCGTGGTGGGCGATCACCCATTGCTCGTTGAAGGCACCGATGTCGTTGCGGACGTGCGGGAGCGCGCCGGTGTCGACGTCGGAGGGCGGCGGCTGGCGTTGGAGCAGCATCGCCTCGGTACCGATCATGTGGGCGAGGTGATCGCGCACTGTCCAGCCCGGGCAATCGGTCGGGCGGTCATAGTCGGCGGGTGCCAGCGGCTCGCAGACCGCACCGATCGACGACCAGACCGAATCCAGCATCCCGATGAGCGGTTCCTCGACCATGTGGGCGAAGCTACGGTTCGCCCGTGGCCCCAGTCGAGTTCTACTTCGACCCGATGTGCCCGTGGGCATACCAGACATCCCGCTGGATCCGCACGGTTCGCGACCACGTCGAGCTCGACATCACGTGGCGATTCTTCAGCCTCGAGGCCATCAACCATGTCGACGGCAAGAAGTGGCCGTGGGAACGCGCGTGGAGCTACGGCTTCTCGCAGATGCGGATCGGCGCGTGGCTACGCCGCGAGCACGGCATGGAGGCGATCGACCGTTGGTATGTCGCGGTCGGCGACGCCTTCCACCGCCGCGGCGTGAAGACCCAGGACCGCGACGTGCACGCTGCGTTGGTCGCCGACCTCGGTTATCCGGCCACCACGGTCGACGACGCCATCGCCGACCCGACCACGACCGACCTCGTACGAGCCGACCACGAGAATGCCGTCGGTGAGTACGCCGCGTACGGCGTGCCGGTGATCGTGCGTAACGGGCACGCGCTGTTCGGGCCCAACGTGGCGCCGGCCCCCGAGGGGGATGCCGCGATCCGTCTGTGGGAGCTCGTGGAGGGCTGGTGGGAGTTCCCGCACCTGTACGAGCTCCGCAAACCGAAGACCGGCGCCGATTGGGGGCACATCGCGACCGTGTTCTCGCCCTACCTCGACGCGAGGGACTGGGAGACGATCGAACGCCCCGTGAGTTGAACCAAACCCAAACGCTCCCAGCGGCGTGTCTCGGGTCGTTGTGCTCGTGAGCGACGAACGGCAGGCAAGCGAAGACTTGGCCACAAGGCCTTCGACCTTCGACGAGTATTTCGAGGCGGGTTACTGGTCGCTCGTTCGATCCCTCACGACGATGTGCGGAGATCGAGAGATGGCCGCCGACTGCGTCCAGGAAGCGTTCGTGAAGGCATACGCCCGCTGGCGCCGGATCTCGCGCTACGACCAGCCCCTCGCCTGGGTGCGCAGGGTCGCGATCAACCAGCTCCGCGACCTTCACCGCAAGCGGGTCCGGGGTGAGCGCGCGCTCGCTCGGCTCGGAACCGACGATGCGTCCTTCGTGCCGGACCCGCCCGCGCTCGATCTGTCGTATGCGCTCGCGACCCTGACGCCCCAACAACGCATCGCGGCGGCGCTGTTCTACGTCGACGACCTCTCGGTTGCCGAGGTCGCAGCCGCGATGGGACTGTCGGCGGGAGCGGTCAAGTTCCACCTGCATGCGGCGCGGGACCGGCTCCGGAGCGAGCTCGCCGGCATGTTCGAGGAGGAAGCGACATGAACGATCTGCCCCGCGACCGCATCGACGACGAGCTGCATCGCCGCCTCGGCGCGCTCGCACCCTCCGACGACGACACCAACTCGGTGCTGGCGGCCCTGCGCCCCCGGATGACGTCGGCGCGGCGGCGGCGGCGCGTCGCGATCGCAGCAGGCTCGGCGATGACCGCAGCAGCGTTGGTCGGCGCGATCGCCACGCTCTCGGGCGATCCGTTCTCGACGAAGGTCGACACCCTGCCGCCGGCCACCCGGCCCGACGTCGCCCCGACCGTGCCGTCGGTTACCGCCAACACGACGACGACGACCGGATCGCGCCCTGTCGCGTCGACATCGACAGCGGACACGACGGCCGACACCACGACGAGCGAGCCCGTCACATCGACAACCGGCGACACCGGCACGACCGGCGCGCCCGTTTCGGTCACCCAGACGTGCTCGAGCACCGGCGGCACCGTCACCGTGCGGTGGGACGGCACCACGCTCGTGCTGCAGTCGGCGGCGCCGGCCGGTGGATACTCGGTGGCCGGACAAGACCTCGATCCCGACCGGGTCCGCGTGGAGTTCGCGCCGGAGGACGGCACCCGCTACGAGGTCGAGGCACGCGGCGCCGGCGCCATTGTCGAGTGCGACGTCAACACGAAGGGCTGAGCGACCAAACCGCCACCGGGGCCTGGCCGTGTGATGGGCACCAACCCACCCCCGAGCCAGGAGTCCATCCATGGAAGAACGCAGCCCCCACGCCCACCGCCGGCGCCTGATCGTGTTCGGTGCCGGCGCGCTGCTGCTCGCCGCGCCGGCCATCGCCGCGGCGACCGCAGCGGACCGCCCGGCCCTGCGCTCGTCCGCGACGTCGTCGAGCGAAGCTGACGACGACTCCGTCGCGAGCTCGACGGATGACACAGCGTCGGATGACAGCGCCCCCGACAACAGCGCCCCCGACAACAGCACGCCGACGAGCTCCGACGACGACACTACGTCGACCAGCCTTCCCGACGACGACGATGACGACGACCCCACCTCGTCCAGCCTTCCCGACGACGACGACCGTGACCACGACGGTGACGACGACGGTGACCACGACGGTGACCACGACGGTGACGGGGACGGTGACGGGGACGGTGACGGGCACGACCTCGAGGCGCCCGACTTCACCCGGACCTACTCGGCCGTCGGCGGCACGGTGACGGTCACGAGCACCGGCGGGAGCCTCGTCCTCGACGTCGCCCGGCCGAACGTCGGCTTCGCGATGGACATCCACCACGAGGAGTCCGACCGGATCGAAGTGCGGTTCGAGAACGACGACCACGAGAGCCGCATCGAGGTCCGTCTCGAGGACGGCCGCCTGCGCGAGGAAGTCCGCGAGGACGACTGACCGGCGTATCAGTGACCGGCGGATCAGGTATCGGTGGCCTCGTCGCGGGGGGCGAGCGCGATGACGCGCAGGATCTCCGCCCCGTCGGCGAGGCCCGCGATCCGGTAGCCGGACCCGTCACGCGGCTGCAGCTTGATCTCGGTGTCGCCGACGACGACGCAGGCGTCGGGCGTCACGAACGCGACCTGCGGGCCGATGGGCGAGAGCGCGGCAAGGTTGCCGCGCTTGCGCTCGTAGCGTGCCGCTTTCAGGCCGCTCCCGCCGCGGGCTTGGATCGGGAACTCGTCGACTCGCACTCGCTTCGCGTAGCCGGCCTCCGTGCACAGCACGACGATCTCCTCGTGCGCCACAGCGCACGCGCCGACGACCAGGTCGTCGCCCTTCAGGCGGATCGCTCGGGTGCCGCCCGCGCTGCGTGACACGGGCCGCACGTCGGATTCGGCGAAGCGGATGCCCTGGCCGTCTCGGGTCACGACGAGCGTCTCGAAGTCGTCCCAGCCGCCGTAGACGGCGACGACCCGGTCGCCGTCGTCGAGCTTCATCGCGACGACCCCGTCACGGCGGTTCGAGACGTCGGCGAGCTCGGCGAACGGCGTGCGCTTGATCTGACCCTTCGCCGTGACGAACACCACGTGCTCGTGCGCGTCGATCGCGTCGGTCGGGATCGCCGCGACAACCTGTTCGCGCTCGGCCATCTGAAAGAGGTTCTGCGCGGCGGTGAGGCGAGATTTCGGCAGGTCGTGGCACACAGCACGGTAGACACGACCGCGATCGGTGCAGAACAACATCGAGGCGAGCGCGAACGAGTCGATCGCGGCAACGACGGCGTCCTTCTCGCCCGCGCTCGCGACCGCGCTCGCCCGGCCCCGCGCCGATTTCGCCTGGACCCACCCGCGCGCGGTGATGCTCACGACGAGCGGCTCGTCGTCGACCAGCTCCTCCTGGCTGATCTCACCGGTGTCGTCGGCGACGATCTCGGTCCGCCGCTTGATGGCGTGGGCGTCGCGGATCGCCGTGAGCTCGTCGCGGATCACGCCCATCAGAACGTCGCGGCTGGCGAGCACCTTGCGCAGCTCCCGGATCATCGCGTTGAGCTCGCGCTGCTCGGCCACGAGCTCCTCCCGGCCGAGTTGTGTCAGGCGGCCGAGCGCGAGGTCGAGGATGTGGTTCGCCTGGATCTCGGAGAACTCGAACGGCTTCGCCATGAGCGCGGATCGAGCCGCGTCTCGGTTCTTCGACGCGCGGATCCTCTTGATGATCGCGTCGATCGAGTCGACGGCGCGCACGAGGCCGTCGACGATGTGCAGCCGTGCTTCTGCCTTGTCGAGGCGGAAGCGTGTGCGTCTCGTGACGACGACACTCTGGTGGTCGATCCAGTGCTGCAGCGCCTGCTGCAGACTCAGGGTGCGCGGCACGCCGTCAACGAGCGCGACGACGTTGACGCCGAGGGTCGCCTGCGCCGACGTGTGCTTGAACACGTTGTTGAGCACGATCTGCGTGTTCGCATCGGCGCGCAACTCGATCACGAGGCGAGTCTTGCCCTGGCCGGACTCGTTGCGAATGTCGCGGATGCCGTCGATCTTCCCGCCCTCGACCGCCTCCGCGAGCTTTCCGGCGATCGCATCCACACTCGTCTGATACGGGATCTCAGTGACGACAATCGCGCTGCCTCGACGCGTCTGTTCGATCGCGGTGACCGCCCGCAGGCGCAGCGTTCCGCGGCCCGTGCGGTACGCCTCCTTGATCGCGTCGTCGCCCATGATCAATGCACCGGTAGGGAAGTCGGGGCCCTTGATCGACCGCATCAACTCCGAGAGCGTCGCGTCGGGCTTGGCGATCAGCTTCAGCGCGGCGCTACACACCTCGCCGAGGTTGTGGGGCGGGATGTTCGTGGCCATGCCGACCGCGATGCCCTGGGCGCCGTTCACCAACAGGTTCGGGAAGCGGCCCGGGAGCACCAGTGGTTCGTCGCGGCTCGCGTCGTAGTTGGGCTCGAAGTCGACGGTTCCCTCATCGATCGCGGCGAGCAGTTCGGTCGCGATCGGCGACAGGCGGCATTCCGTGTACCTCGACGCCGCTGGGGGATCGGCGGGTGAACCGAAGTTGCCGTGCTTGTCGACGAGTGGATGCGACAACGAAAAGCTCTGCCCCATGCGTACCAGCGCGTCGTAGATCGCGGCATCGCCGTGGGGGTGGTAGTTCGCCATCACGTCGCCGACGACACGCGCGCACTTCACGAACGGTCGATCGGGCCGCAACCCTGCGTCGTGCATCGCCCAGAGGATGCGCCGATGTACGGGCTTGAGACCGTCGCGCACGTCGGGCAGCGCGCGGCTGACGATGACGCTCATCGAATAGTCGAGGAACGCCGACTCGACCTCCTCTGCGAGCGTCCGCGCCACGGCGGGGTTCTCGAACAACGTCTGAGCAGTGCTCGATCCAGACTTCTTGCGCGCCATACCGATCGAGCGTAGTGAGGCGTCCCACCGATAGCGTGCGCCCTCGTGCCGGTGCCGGGAGCAACCACGCTGGGCCCGCGTTTCTCGCGCCTGCTCGCAGCGTCGACGATCTCCAACATCGGCGATGGTCTCATCGTCGCGGCGTTGCCGCTCGCCGCGATCGAGGTCACCGATTCGCCGCTGCTCGTATCGGGCATCGTGTTCGCGCGGGGGATCCCATGGCTGGTCTTCGGGCTGACCGCCGGCGTGATCGTCGACCGCACCGATCGGCGGCGACTCATGGCGCTCGTCGACTTCGGGCGCGCTGCGATCATCGGCGCGCTCGGGCTCGCCATGCTCGTCAGCGACGTGCCGATCGGGATCCTGTACCTCGTGGCGCTGGGGCTCGGCGCCGGCGAGGTCTTGTTCGACTCGGCGTCGAACGCCTTCATCCCGATGCTCGTACCCGACGATCAGCTCGAGCGGGCGAACAGCCGGCTCTACATGTCGGTGACCGTGGCCAACGAGCTCTCCGGTCCGGCCGCCGGAGCATGGTTGTTCGCCGCGGCCGCGGCCGCGCCATTCCTGTTCGACGCGGGCACGTTCGTGTTCGCCGCCGCGATGGTGCTCGCCATCCGCGGGAACTGGCGGGCGGAACCGGGGCCGCACAAACGGATCGCCGCGGACGACTACATCCCCCGGCCGTCGGTTCGCACGTCGATCCGCGAGGGACTCCGGTTCGTTCGACAGCACCCGCTGCTCCGCGCGCTCGCGGTGACAGGGGCGGGCTACAACTTCCTCGCGACGGGGCTCGAGGCGGTCGCCGTGCTCTACATCCGCGAGGAGCTCGACGCGTCGGTGCGGGTGTACGGGCTCATTCTCACGCTCGCCGCGGTCGGCGGTCTCGCCGGCGGTGCCCTGGCGCCCCGGATCTATGGGCGATATCGGGCCGGCCCGGTCATCGTCATCGACGTGCTCATCTGCGCGGTCGCCGCGCTCGTCGCGGCCGCGATCGGCAACCTCGTCGCGTGGACGTTGTTCGACATGCTGCTCTTCGGCGGATCGGCGATCGCCTCGATCGGATCGCAGTCGATGCGCCAGCGGGCGATGCCGCCCGAACTCGCCGGCAGGATCTCCTCGCTGTTCCTGCTGGCGCTCTTCGGAGCGGGGCCGCTCGGCGCCGCCGCGTTCGGCGTGCTCACCGCGGCGACCGGGCTGACGGCGGCCCTCGTCGCCTTCGGCGTGGGCGCGATCGCCCTCATGGCACTGACCGGCCCCCGCCTCATCGCGGCCACGACCCAACACGCGTAGGCACAACGTCTGGCCAAAGAAAGGGGCGCGAGGTAAGGAAGAACTGTCCCTCGCGGCGATTCCGCTCCCGACCCGTTCCCGAGGACACTGCTCCCAGGAACTTGGGGCTGGTGAGCGAAGGGAGGTGCCAGATGCGTGGCAAGGGCCGTACTTGGACCTGATCTGTTGCTGAAGCACCTTCGATCGGACCCCGCTGGGCGCCCCGCCCCCCAGTGGGGTCCGTCGCGTTTTAGTGGGCGGCCCGTTCGTCCAGCCCAACCTGCCTGTCGTCAGACCCGCCTCAGGCGGCAGGCAGCCGGCCTCAGGTCCTCGGACGGGTCGCCCGCCATTCTTGCGACCGGATGGCGAGGGTTTCCTTGTTCCGCGCCTCGGCCACGAGCTCGAACTTGTCGTAGAGCTGCTGCAGGAGCATCTTCACCGCGGCCGCGCTCGTGAACCGCCGCTCGGCGATCTCGGCGACGGTCGCGATGCGCGGCGCTGCGCGGCCCTCGTCGTAGTGAACGAACAGCAGCTCGAGCACCTGCGTTTCGGCGTTCGTCAAGCGCACCGCCTTCGCGTCGGCGACCCGCACCGTCGCCGCGACCCCGCCGGCTCGTTCGTGCTCGGCCAGCAAGAACTCGAGTCGTACCGCGCCCGACAGGATGATCGCGGCGCCGTGCGCCAACGGGTGCGGCTGCCACGGGCGGAGCCGCACCCCGTCGACCTGCGTGCCGTTCGTCGAATCGAGATCGACCGCTCGCCACACACCCGCTTCGTGCTCGAGACGGACGTGCGCGCGGCTGACGGCCTCCTCGTCGAGCGCGATGTCGTTGTCGGGGCTGCGGCCGATCCGCACGACGGGTCCTTCGATGTCGACCCCTTCGGGCGGGAGCGGCGAGCCGGCGAGCCGGGCCACGCCGCCGACTGTACCGACCTGACCTGAGCTGGGAGACTCAGGGTCGAGTATGACCTTCACGCGCGTCGCGTCGCCGCGTTCTGCCGGTTCGCACGTCGGGCCGTTCGTGCTCGCCCGCTTTCTCGGCGGCGGTGCAGATACGGAGGTGTGGCGAGCCGAGGGCGATGGGGTGATCGTCGCGCTCAAGTTGGTGCGCGACCGGAGCGACCCCATTGCCACGGCCCGGCTCGCTCGCGAGGCTCTGGCGCTGCGGCTCCTCGAACACCCGCATGTCATCCGGTGCCTCGACGCCGACGACAGCGACGGCGAGCCCTGGATCGCGGCCCCACTGCACGACGCCGGCACGCTCGCCCAGCGACTCGATCGCGGACGTCTCTCGGCGACCGAGGCCGCTGCGGCGCTCGCACCGATCGCCGAGGCGTTGGCCGCAGCTCATGCGTGCGGCATCGTGCACCGCGACGTGAACCCGGCGAACGTGTTGCTCAGTGCGTCGGACGGCCCGATCCTGATCGACTTCGGGCACGCTGCGGTCGCCGGTCATCGGTTCGACGGATGGACCGCCACCGGTGCCCCCGCCGTCGCGCGGACCGAGGGGTATGCCGCGCCCGAATCGGAGACCAGCCCCGCGAGCGACGTGTTCGCGCTCGGCGTCTCCCTGCTCGAAGCGGTCACCGGAGTGCGCTCGCTCGCAGCGGTCGACGCGCCGGCGCCGAGCACCGCAATCGCGGGTCTTCGCGACCTGATCGCCCGTTGCTGCGCGCAGGAGCCGTCACGCCGACCTGACGCGGCGGCCGTCGCCCTCGAGCTGCAGGCGTTCGCCGGCGATGTGCCGCCGCCGCACGAACCGGCGCCGCTCGTCGTCGACCTCGTGCGCGCCGAGGCGTTCGAGGCGACCGCGGCACGGGGACGAAGCCTCGAGCTCGATGAGCTGGCGTCGTCGCTGCGCGGCGCGATCGAGGCGGACGAGCTCCGCTGCGTGTTGGTCGTCGCCGGACCAGGTTGCGGGAAGAGCTGGCTGCTCGAGACGGCGCTCGCACGCGCGCACGACGCCGGCATCGCGACGCGCCTGACGCGATGCAGCGAGACGATCGGCGACCTGCGGGTGCTCCGCACTGTCGTGGAGTCGATCCTGGCCGATCCGCGACTCGGCGCCGCGACGGCTCGAACGCTTCGACGGGCGGTCGGCATCGGTGGGGTCGGCGATCTCCACGACGCTCGTGAGGTCGCGGATGCCCTCGCCGATGCCCTACGGCTGCGACCAGTCGCGATCGTCATCGACGACCTCCACCACGCGAGCGCGGAGCTCCTGGCCGTGATTCGTGCCGTCGCGTTTCGCACGGGGGTGCCGGGCGTGTTCTGGCTCGGGGCGCGACCCGGCTATGTCGACGTCGACGAGCTCGGCGCTGCGGCGCTCGCTCTCGGACCGCTCGATGATGCCGCCCTCAGAGCTGCCGTGCTCGACGTGACCGACGAGGACCACGCCGGCGCAGCGGTCGCGGTCGCTGGGGGCAACCCGCTGCACGCGCGAGAAGCTGCGAGGGCGCTCGCCGCGGGCATCGCGCTCGACGACGACCTCGATCTGCGGGGCGTGATCGCCGCGCGCATCGACGCAGCGGATCGCGTGACACGCGACGCGCTCGTGCTCGCAGCCGCGGCCGGCGACCCGTTCTGGCCGGAGGCGATCGGCGGCGAGCTCCTCGACGGCGCAGCGGCGCTGCTGCAGCACGGCTACGCCCGCGCGCGGGTCAGGTCGCAGGTCGAGGAGTCGACCGAGCTCGCGTGGACACATCCGCTGCTCCGCGAGGTGGCATACGAGTCTCTGACCGAGCTCGATCGGCGCGTGCTGCACGGGCGCCTGGCGCGCCGGTTCGAGACGCGACGCGACATCGGCGCCGAGCTGCTCGCTCATCACTGCGCACGAGCGTTCCGACTCGGCGACCAGGCGATCGCCTCGTCGACCGCCCGTGCCGCGGCCGCCGCCGCGCGCGAGGCGCTGGACCACTACGCGATCGCCCGAGCAGCAGAGTGGGTCGAGCTGCTGCGGGAGACCGACCGGGAGACTCTGCGCGGCACCGCAGACGTGCTCGATGCCGAGGTGAAGAACCGCCAAGGTGATTTCACGAACGCGCTGCACCTGTTGCTCCCCCACGCCGACCGCCTCGACGAGGCCGGCACCCGCGCGTTGGTGGTCGGCACCGAGTCGCTCGTCGGCATCGGCGACTACGAACGCGCGGTCGCGTTCGGCACCGCCGCCCGCGAACGGCTGTTGGATCGGCCCCTGGAACGGGCCTTGAACGCCCGCGGTCTCGCCGTCGCCCTGCGAGAGCGCGGCGAGCTCGACGCTGCGCTCGAGGAGCTCGACACCGCCGCCGACCTGGCACGCTCGGACGGAGATGACGTGCTCGCGACCCGACTCGCGAGTGAGGCTGTCACGGTCGCGACGCTGCTCAATCAGAACTCCCCGGGAGCGCTCGACTGGATACTGCGAGCGCGTAGCGTGCTCGAAGAGCTGCTACGAAACGACGACCCACGCGGGTTACTCGAGATGGCTGCGAGCGCAGCGGCCGATGCAATAGCGATCGAAGACCCAACCACTGCCCTGGAGTTGCAACAAAGCGCGTTCGACGCGACCGATAGGCTCGGTGACGGCGTCGCACGCGCCCGAGCCGCACGCCGGCTCATCGAAGTTGCGTGGGATGCGGAACGACCCGACGTTGTTTCCTCGATGCTGCCGCACCTTGATTCGCCATCGGTCGGAGAGGAAGAACGACTCGTAATCGCTCTGATCGCGGACGTCGCGTACGCGTCAGTTCGCGATCCTGATCCTGAGTTGGCTGACCGGCTGATTCGCAACGTAACTCGTCTCGACCGTGTGTCTCAGTTCGCGAAACTTGATCAACACATGGCACTTTGCGCTCTCGCCTACGAAGGAAGGATGGGGGATCTGGCGCACTTCGCCGAGTCGTTCGACCAGCGTCGGCGAATCCCGTTGTTGTTTCGAATCTTCGCCGGCCTTCACGGTCGAATTCTCGCTGGACCACCCTTCTTGCACCCCGAAGAGCTCGTCCCATCGGATACAACGGCGTTTCACAACGAGCTTGCAATGCTCGCGTACCTCCGTGGGGACTTTTCGGTCGGCGACGAGCTCATGCGCGATCGCCGACAGTTCCTCCTGTCCACCGGGAACACGCACCAGGGCTACACCGTGACCTTCGCCGGAGCGCTCTTCTCTGCGCTCGGCCCGCCCGATTGCGAGCCACGGACGGAGTGGGTTCGTAGCCACATCTACGACTCGGTCTTTCCCGGCATCTGGACGTTCCAGCGCACGCTCGTCGCCGTCCTCCTCGCCGAACGCGGCGAGTCGGACAGAGAGCGATTGCTGGAGGCCGCAGCACGACTCCGAAGCTCGATCTCTCCTGATCCCGCCGTCGCGGCATGGTTCGACCCCCGACTCGAGGCTCTGACCAGGTAAAACACACGTTCAGGGCATTTGTGTGATCGGCGTCACTTCTGACAGTGGCCACTTCAGCCACGCTCCGTGAGAGCCGACAACTCGTCTGGAACCCGACAAAGCGGGTTCTCCCGGACGAGGCAGTGATCCGCCGACCGCAGTTGGTCGCCTTAGGTCGGCGGGGAGTCAGTGGCGAAACCGGCGTCTGGGCCATCGCGCACATTTCGTGAGGTCCAGCCATGCACCGCATCACCACCATCAAGCTGTCCATCGCCGCCGTCTCGGTTGCCGCCGTCGGCCTGCTCGCCAGCCCGCTCGGCGTCGTCGCCACCAACGGCTGGCGCTGATCGATCAGCTGATCCGCCCGCCGTCGTGGTGAGGCGATTCCCGCCAGCCCGGAATCGTCTCACCACGCGCGGCAAGTGATTGAACCCACCCCTGGTGGCCGACCGAAACCGTCCAAACGGTCGGCGTTGCCGTCGTGCGAGCGCGCGAACCGTTCAGATGTCGAGGAAGCGCACGTCCTTGGCGTTCTCCTGGATCCAGCCCTTACGGGCCTCGACGTCGTCGCCCATGAGCTTCGACAGAATGTCGTCGCAGATCGCGGCCTGGTCGATGTCGATGCGGACGAGCGATCGCGTGGCCGGGTCCATGCACGTCTCGCGCAACTCGGGGTAGTCCATCTCGCCGAGGCCCTTGAACCGCGCGAACGCGAGGTTGCGGTTCGTGTGCTCGGCGATGAGCCGCTGCCGCGCGGGATCGTCGGCGACATACACCTTCTGACCCGAGATCACCGTGCTGTACAGCGGTGGCTGCGCGACGTAGAGCCGGCGTTGCTCGACGAGCGGCGTCATCTGGCGGTAGAAGAACGTGATCAGCAACGTGCGGATGTGGCCGCCGTCGATGTCGGCATCTGCGAGGATCACGATCTTCTCGTAACGCATCTTGCCGGGGTCGAAGTCCTTGCCGATCCCGCCACCGATCGCCGCGACGAGCGACTGGATCTCGATGTTGGCGAGGATCTTGTCGAGCGAGGCGCGCTCCACGTTCAGCACCTTGCCCCGCAGCGGGAGGATCGCCTGGTTCTTGGGGTCACGCGCATCGCGGGCTGATCCGCCCGCGCTGTTGCCCTCGACGATGAACAGCTCCGTCCCCTCGGCCGACCGCGACGAGCAGTCCGCCAGCTTGTCGGGCATCCCGACACCCTCGAGCGCGCTCTTGCGGCGCGTGAGCTCGCGCGCCTGCTTCGCGGCGCTACGCGCCTTCGCCGCGCTCGTCGCCTTGGCCACGATCGCCTTCGCCGGCGCCGGATGCTCCTCGAGCCAGCGTCCGAAGCGTTCGTTCGTGAGCCGCTCCACGAGCGAACGGATCTCGGTGTTGCCGAGCTTCGTCTTCGTCTGCCCTTCGAACTGTGGTTCTCGCAGCCGCACCGACACGATCGCGGTGAGCCCTTCCCGAACGTCGTCGCCCTGGAGGCTCGCGTCCCTTCCCTTCACGAGCGTGCGATCCTTCGCGTAGCGGTTGATCGCGTTCGTGAGCGCCCGCTTGAACCCCTCGGCGTGCATCCCGCCCTCGGTGGTGCTGATGCCGTTCGCGAACGTGTGCAGACCTTCGTGATAGCCGGTGTTCCACTGCCAGGCGACGTCGACCTCGCCCTCGCTCTCGGCCGCGCGGAAGCATCCGACGTCCTTGAACAGCGGCTCCTTGCTGTGGTTGAGGTGCCGTACGAAGTCGACGATCCCACCGTCGAAGCAATACTCGGCGACGTGCTCGTGGCCCTTGCGCTCGTCGCGGAAGTTGATCTGCAGGCCTTGGTTCAAGAACGCGGTCACCTGCAACCGCTCCATGATCGTCGCGGCGCGGAACTCGGTCTCCTCGAACACGTCCGGATCCGGCCAGAAGGTGATCGTCGTGCCGTTGCCAGCCCGCCCCGCCTTGCCGGCAAGCCGCAACGGCCCCTGGGGCACACCCGGGAGCACCTTCCCTCGCTGCTTCGTCACCGCGTAGCCCTGGCGGTAGACGTTGCCCTCGCGCCGAACCTCGAGGTCGAGCCGCGCACTCAACGCGTTGACGACGCTCAAACCGACACCGTGCAAACCGCCGCTCACCTTGTAGCCGCCGTCGCCGAACTTGCCGCCGGCGTGGAGCACGGTGAGCACGACCTCCGCGGCGCTCTTGTCCTTGTACTTGGGATGCTTGTCGACTGGGATGCCGCGGCCGTTGTCGGTGACGCGACAGCCGCCGTCGGCCAGCAACACGACGTCGATCCGCGTACAAAAGCCGGCCATCGCCTCGTCGACCGCGTTGTCGAGCACCTCATAGACCAGGTGGTGCAGGCCCTGTGAGCCGGTCGAGCCGACGTACATCCCCGGCCGCTTGCGCACAGGGTCGAGCCCTTCGAGCACCTGGATGTGCTCGGCGTCGTACCCACTCCCTGGTCCGCTCGTTGGCCCGCTCTTCGGGCGGTCATTCGGTTCCCGCGCCATGACAGCCGAGACTAGGGCGCGTTCTGACGGTCTCCCGTGACCGGATCGGCCACCTGTGCGCACCCAAACGCGAAACGCATGCGCGCGCGCCCGATCAGGCGAGGTAGCGGCTCACGGTCTCGACGACGGCCGCGGGTTTCGTCTCGCCCTCGACCTCGATCGTGATCGTGACGACGGCCTGCACGCCACCCGCCACCTCGGTCGCCGCGTCGAGCGTGCCGCGAGCACGCACCCGCGCGCCCACTCGCACCGGCGCGATGAACCGGGCCTTGTCGACGCCGTAGTTGATGCCCATCGAGATGCCGTTGACGACGACGAGCTCCTCGAGGAACGGCGCGCAGAGACTCATCGTCAAGTAGCCGTGCGCGATCGGCGCACCGAACGGGCCTGCCGCGGCGCGCTCGACATCGACATGGATCCACTGGTGGTCGCCGGTCGCCGCGGCGAACCCGTCGATCATCTCCTGGGTGATCGTGCGCCAGCCGGTCGGGCCGAGGCCGGCACCGACGGCCGCGATCAGCGCGTGTGGATTCTCGAACTCGTGTGCTGCCATGTCTCTGATCCTGTTGCATTGCAGAGGGTTCCGGCCAGCCGAGTACCGTTCCCCGCCATGCGAATCCAGGGTGCGGTTGCGTTCGTCACGGGTGGTGCGTCGGGGCTGGGCGAGGCGACGGCCCGCCGGCTCCACGCGCAGGGCGCGTCCGTCGTGCTCGCCGACAAGAACGCGGAACGAGGCGAGCAGGTCGCCGCCGATCTCGGTGCACGGGCCGTGTTCGCGGACACCGACGTCACCTCCGCCGAGTCTGTCCAGGCGGCGATCGAGGTCGCGACGGGTCTCGGACCGCTGCGGATCGTCGTCAGCTGCGCGGGGTCGGGGATGGCCGGCCGCACGATCAACAGAGACGGCACCCCGCACGATCTCGCCATCTACGAGTGGGTGATCAAGCTGAACCTGATCGGCACGTTCAACGTCGCTCGGCTCGCAGCCTCGGCGATGAGCAAGCTCGATCCGACCGACGGCGGCGAGCGCGGCGTCATCGTGAACACCGCATCGATTGCCGCCTTCGACGGTCAGATCGGCCAGGTGGCGTACTCGTCGAGCAAGGGTGGTGTCGTTGGGATGACCTTGCCGATGGCGCGCGATCTCGGCGTCGTCGGGATTCGAGTGATGACGATCGCTCCGGGAAGTTTCGACACACCAATCTTCGGATTGGTGCCCGAAGACATGCGTCAGGCCCTCTCGTCGATCGTGCCATTTCCGACGCGCATGGGTGAGCCTGACGAGTTCGCGCACCTGGTGCAGCACATCGTCGAGAACCCGTACCTGAACGGCGAGACGATCCGCATCGATGGCGCGGTCCGCTTTCCCCCGAAGTAAGGCGTGCGCAATCAGATCGGGGTGGCGAGCGCGAGGCCGTTGTCGCGCATGATGAGTCGGACCTCCTCCTCGCTGAAGCCGTCGAGATCATTCACGAACCCGCAAGGGTCGGCGAGGCCCTCGGCGTGCGGGAAGTCGGATCCGAACAGCATGTGCCGCGCACCAAGGATGTCGCGCACCTGGACGAGATCGTCCTCGTAGTACGGCGAGACCCAGACGTGCTCGCGCAATTGCTCGAGCGGATCGCGGTCGAATGCAGCCGGCCGCTGCGCGTACGCCTTCTTGCAGAACCGCGCGAGCGGCTCGACCCAATCGCTCCCGCTCTCGATCGTCGCGACGCGCACGCGAGGGTGCCGTGTGAACACGCCGTGGCACAGCAGCGCGCCGATCGTGTCGTGGATCGGACGGTGCCCGCCGATGAGCATGCGGAACGGGTTGTAGCGGAACGCCTCCATCTCGGCACGCTCGCCCCAGTGCTCCAGATAGGCGCCGAACCCCGAGTCGCCGGAGTGGTAGGCGGCGACGATCCCGGCCTCGGCGAGCCGCGCCCAGAAGGGGTCGTACATCGGGTCGCCGGGTGACCGGCTGAAGCCCGGGCCGCGCACCGGACCGCTGCGCATCACGACGACACGCGCGCCGTTCGCGATCGCCCAGTCGAGCTCGACGACGGCACGATCGACGTCTTGCAAGCAGAGGTACGGCGCGACGAGCAGGCGGCCGTCGTACGCGAAGGTCCATTCGTCGAGGAGCCACTGGTTGAAGGAGTGGAACGCGACGTGGCATGCCTCCGGGTCGTGGATGAGCGCCTCCTCCATCCCGACGCCCAGCGTGGGGAACACGAAGCACCCGTCGATGTGTTGCTCGTCGAGCATGCCAACGCGCACCGCCGGGTCGCGGTAGCCCGCGTTGATGGGCTCGAGCTCGCCGAACGCGGCACGGATGTCGTCGCCGGCGCGCTTGCCGCGGAAGTAGTCGTCGAGCGATCCGGGCCGCGCGACCGGGTCGAACAGCGGGTTCGGGATGAACCGGTTGACGCGCCCGGCGACGAGCAAGCGCTCTCTGCCGTCGATCGTCGCCCATTGCATCGTCCGCCGCTCCCAACCTTTGGGAAGGTGGCGGGTGAAGCTGTCGCGGGCCTCGTAGTAATGGTTGTCGGCGTCGAACGCTCGGTAACCGAGGTCGGTGTACTCCATCAGCCGATCGTAATTCTCGTGGCGGCGGGCGCCGTATCCGCGTTCAGCGGGAGTACGACCGCGTCCGCGGCGACAGGCCCGGAGCGGATCGCGCGCTGACCTGCCGCGGTGAGCCAGAACGCGACCGGTCGGTGACGACCGCGCGCGATGTCGAACACCCCCACGGCTACCAGCTGCACGCGCCCCCGATCAGCGTGGAGCACCACGACGATCGCCGAACACCGGTCGACATGGAGCGCCGGACACGTGGCCGCCCCGCGGAGCCCTCCCGGCGTCGGCGTCGCCGCAGGGTCGAGCGCCGGCGGCACCGAGAACGTTGCGTCCACGCCGTTGATCGTGTGCTGCGCGGCAGCCGGCTTGCCTGTCAGCAGCGCGTCGACCCCGAGCGCGAGCAGCCGTTGCCATTCCAGCGGCTGATCGTCGTCGTTGCCGTTGAACCACACCCATACGGCGAGCCCGTCGGCATGCGCGTCATCGACGAACTGCTGGGTAACCACCTCGATGCCGCTATAGACGGGCGGAACCTGGAGGACCTTGTGGTGCGGCATCGCCTCTCGGGTCCCGAACCACTCGACCGTCTCGTTGAGGCCGGGGGTCGTCGCGATGTGCGGCGCGAGCGACTTGAAATGCGCGAGCGCCGTGTCGTCGAAGCTGGCGACGACGTACCGGTCGCGCCGGCCGTGCGCGGGATCGTCGATGAACGCGGCGAGCGCCGACGCGATTGCGAGACCGTTGGCGCCCTCGCTCTTGATCTCGATGTCGAGCAACCGGTGGCGGAACGTCGCCGCGACCTGTTCGAGCGTCGGGATGGCGAAGTCGTCGGGACCGAAGCCGGCAGGTGGCGGGACCTCACCGGTGCGGATCCCGCGGTACCTGTACTCCTCGGCCGGGCGGTCGTGGCAGCTCCAACAGTCGGGTACGAACCAGTAGGCGTTGTCGAGCGATTGCAGCTCGGCGAGCGTCTTGCTCGCGACCGCGCCGGTCGAGCTCGTCGTCCGGTCGACGGTCTCGTCGTGCTGCACGATCATCACACCGTCGGCCGAGAGGCGCACGTCGAGCTCGATCACGTCGGCACCACCGGCGACGGCGCTGCGCATGGCGAACAACGTCGAGTGCGGCGCCTCGAGATCGCCGCCAGCGTGGGCGACGTTGAGCACCCGACGGTCGGTCCAGTCGTCGACGCCTGCGCCGACCTGCTCAACGGCGTGCGGCGCGCCGAGCGCGCACACGACCGCGACCACAACGGTGCCAAGGATTGCGGCCGCCCGATGCACGGCGCGACCGTAACCCGCGCTGCACGCGTCCGGCTAGCGTCCGGGCGCTCGAAGGGGGATCTGTGGTTTTGGAACGATTTCGGGTCGACGGCAAGGTTGCGGTCGTCACGGGAGCCGGAAGGGGCATCGGCGCTGCCACCGCGCTCGCCCTCGCCGAAGCAGGTGCCGACGTCGCCTTGTCCTCCCGGAGCGAGGACCAGCTGCGCGACATCGCCGAACGGGTCGGTGCGCTCGGACGCCGAGCGCTCGTGTTCCCCGCCGACGTGAACGAGAACGAACGCGTCGAAGCACTGGCAGAGGCGACCGTCGACGAGCTCGGCGGGATCGACATCGTGATCAACAACGCAGGCGGTACACCGCCACGACCCTTCACGGCGACGAGCGCCGGCTATCTCGAGCGAGCGTTCCACTTCAACGTCACGACGGCGTTCGTGCTGACGAAGGCGGCGCTGCCGTCGATGCTCGAGCGGGGCGGCGGCTCCGTCGTCAACATCTCCAGCGCGATCGGTCGGTTGCGTGACCGAGGGTTCGTGGCGTACGGCACCGCCAAGGCGGCGATGTCGCACATGACGCGCCTCATGGCCGCCGACCTCGCGCCGAAGGTCAGGGTCAACGGCATCGCCGTCGGCTCGACGGCGACGAGCGCCCTCGAGACGGTCCTCACGAACGACGCGATCCGCACGGAGATGGTGAACGGCACCCCGCTGCGGCGGCTCGGCGATCCCGACGACATCGCGATCGGCGCGCTGTACCTCGCGAGCGATGCGGCGAGCTGGGTCACCGGCAAGATCCTCGAGATCGACGGCGGGCTCGAAGAACCGAACCTCGCGCTCAATCTGCCCGACGTCTGAACCCCAACAACCAACAGGTGCGTCGATAGCGACCGCAGAGCGGTAGCTATCGACGCACCATTCACCGACCGGAGGTGCTACTGAGATGGACGTGCTGCGGACGCCCGACGAGCGGTTCCATGACCTGCCCGGATATCCGTTCGAATCGAACTACGTCGAGATCCCGCGTGGTGACGGGACAGGCACGTTGCGCGTGCACTATGTGGAGGAGGGCCCACGCGACGGCGATGTCGTGCTCCTGCTCCACGGCGAGCCGAGCTGGTCGTATCTCTACCGCCACATGATCCCGGTGCTCGTCGACGCCGGCCTCCACTGCATCGCGCCCGACCTCGTCGGCTTCGGCAAGTCCGACAAGCCGGCGGCGCGCTCCGACTACACCTACCTGAGCCATGTCGAGTGGCTCCGCGCTGCGCTCATCGACGTGCTCGAGCTGCACGATGTCACGCTCGTCTGCCAGGACTGGGGCGGGCTGCTCGGGCTCCGCCTCGTCGCAGAGAACGGCGAGCGATTCTCTCGGGTCGTCACCGCGAACACGTTCCTCCCGACGGGCGATCGCGATCCGGGTGAGGCGTTCCTCCGCTGGCGAGACTTCAGCCAGTCGGTCGAGATGTTCCCCACCGGCTTCATCGTCAACACCGGCTGCACCACGGATCTGACGCCCGACGTGATTGCCGCGTACGACGCGCCATACCCCGACGAGACCTTCAAGGAGGGGGCGCGTCAGTTCCCCACACTCGTGCCCGCGCGACCCGACGATCCTGCGAGCGACGCGAACCGCGCAGCATGGGACGTACTCCGAAAGTTCGACAACCCGTGGTTGTGCGCGTTCAGCGACTCGGATCCGATCACCGCCGGCGCCGACAAGGTCTTCGTCGCCGAGATTCCCGGCGCCAAGGGGCAGGCCCACACCACGATCGAGGGCGCCGGCCACTTCCTGCAGGAGGATCGCGGACCGGAGCTCGCGCGGGTCGTCGTCGAGTTCGTCGAAGCGACCTAGCCGGATGAGCGACATCGCAGCGCGCAACCGCCAGACCGTCGAGCGATTCTGGGCCACCCTCTACCGGCGCGACTTCGAGGCAGTCGGAGCCTTCATGGCCGATCACGGTGAGTACACGGACGTGTTCTCGCCCGGCGGCGACGACGATGTCGCGCGCGGCCCGCGCCAGGTCGCCGCGCGGCTCCGCCTCGGGCTCGAGCCGCTGTCGGCGATCTATCACCATCCGCGGCACATCGTCGCCGAGGGCGATCTCGTCGTGTTCGAGCATGCAGAGGAGTGGCACTGGCACACCGGTGAGACGTGCCTCGTGAAGTTCGTCTCCGTGCAGGAATTCGACCCCGACGGCAAGATCGTTCGCTGGCACGACTACCCCGATCTGCAGAAGCTGCTCTCGACCGCGCCGCAATGGTGGCTCGACCACATCATGGAGGGCTACGCGAACGATGCCTGACACCCAGACCGGGCTCGTGCTGTACGACGTGCGCGACCACGTCGCGACCATCACCTATCACCGGCCCGACAAGCTGAACGCGATCAACGGGGCGATGCGCGACGCGCTGAACGCGACCTGGCAGCGGTTTCTCGGCGACGACGACGCGTGGGTGGCGATCCTCACGGGATCGGGTCGTGCGTTCTGTGTCGGCGCCGATCTCACCGACGGCAACAGCGCGGGCGTGTTCGCCGGGTCGTTCTGGGAGATGCCGACGATCAACAGTTTCGAATCGGGGCTCGAGGTGTGGAAGCCGACGATCGCGGCCGTCGGCGGGTACTGCCTCGGCTACGGCCTCACGGCGGTCAGCGCCTGCGACTTCGTGATCGCGGCGGACGACGCGGAGTTCGGGATGCCCGAGGTGCGGTTGGGGGTCCCGACGGTGGTCGGCGCGATCCGGCTCCCGCAGCGCATCGCGATGCAGCCTGCGCTCGAGATCCTGCTCACCGGTGATCGCATCGATGCCGCTCGCGCCAAGGAGATCGGTCTCGCGGGATGGGTCGTCCCGCGCGAGCGGTTGCTGGAGGAAGCGCACGCGCTTGGCGCGCGGCTGTGCCAGGGCGCGCCCCTGGCGGTGCGGGCGGTGAAGGAGATGGCGTACCGCGGTCAGCACCTTCCGTGGATCGACGCGGTGCGCATGGGGGAAACGATGCGGCGCTACGTGCACGCGTCCAACGACGCGCGCGAGGGCCTTGCGGCGGCGCGAGATGCTCGACCGCCCGAGTGGCGCGGTCGCTGAGCCGCGAGGGGTGGCGATGCCCGAGCTGCCAGAGGTCGAGACGATCCGCCGTCAGCTCGCGCCGATGCTGAGCGGCCGCACGATCGTCGATGTCTGGACGTTCGCGTCGGCGAAGTTCACGCCGGCATGCGAGACGCTCGGCCGCACCGTCGACGCGGTCGAAAGGCGCGGCAAGTATTTGTTGTGTGCGCTCGACGACGACCGTCAGCTCGCGATCCACCTCGGGATGACGGGTCGTTTGCGCTTCCTCGGCGCGCCGGCCATCGAGCGAGACCCGTACGCGCGGGCGATGTGGACACTCGACGACGGACGGGTGCTCGAGTTCCGCGATGTCAGGCGGTTCGGGCGGATCGCGGTCGTGCCGCGCGACGATCACCGGGCGTTGCCGACCCTGCACGCACTCGGGCCCGAACCCCTGTCCGACGAGTTCGAGCCGCGCATGTTCCACGCCGCGCTGGCAAAGAGCACGCGAGCGATCAAGACGCAATTGCTGTCGCAACGGCCGGTGGCGGGCATAGGCAACATCTACGCCGACGAGGCGCTGTGGCGAGCGCGCGTCCACCCGGCAAGTCGAACGATCAGCCGGCCCAAGGCCACACTCCTGCACGCCGCGATCCGAACCGTGCTCACCGAGGCGATCGAGCGCAGGGGCACGACCCTGCGCGACTACCGCACGTTCGAGGGCGACACCGGGACGAACCAGCACCGGCTCCAGGTCTACGGCCGTGCCGGGCAACCGTGCGCGGTCTGCGGATCGACGCTGCGTGCATCGAGGCTCGACGCCCGTACCACCACCTTCTGCCCCCGCTGCCAGGTGCGTCGATAGCTACGTCAATTGTCGGATGCGTCGTCGGGGAAGTTCGCGAACCAGGAGAGCTTGCCGCGTTGGCGCGCGAGCACGTCGTGCCACAAGTCGTCGGGATCGTCGCAGAACACGTCCTCGGGATCGGCGCCGACGACCCACCACGCCTCTTCCGCGAGCTCCCCCTCGAGTTGGCCGGGCGTCCAGCCTGCGTAGCCAGAGAACACGCGGACCCGGCCGAGGTCGTACGGCGGGTCGGCTTGCAGATCGACGACGCCGATCTGCTCGATGACGGGCGCGAAGCCAGTCGCCGGTTCCGGATCCGGTCGTTCGCCGAGCACGAACGCGGCGCCCGGCTGCACAGGACCTCCCCCGAACACCAGTGACGGGTCGGCTGCGCGGTCGACCCATTCGGGGACGGCATCCGCGATCGTCATCGCAGACGGTCGGTTGAGCACGAGCCCGAGCGCGCCTTCGTCGGTGTGCTCGAGCATCAGCAGCACGGTCCGTGCGAAGTTCGGATCGGTGAGCAACGGTGTGGCGACGAGCAGCGATCCTCTCGTCCATCGGCGGACCATGCGGGCATGATCGCGCCTTGGCGCGTCTCCGGCCGCACGCCTAGGGTCCGGGGCCAACTCGCCGGGGAACCCAGTTCGTCGGGAAGCCCCCCTCTCTCGGGAAGCCCGTGCCGACGCTCGTCATCCATCCTGGGGCGGACCCCGCGTATGCCTCGCTCGTCCTCGAGGGGATCGTCGCCGAGCTCGGCGAAGGGTCGTTGAGGTTCGCGAAGGACGGCTTCCCTTCGAGCGTTCGCAGCGGCCGCGTGCTCGCGTTCTTCGTCGCCGAGCAGCCAGAGAAGCGGTGCTTCCTCGCGTTCCACGACCGCGCCGACCTCGACGAAGCAGGCCTCGAATGGGCGACGGTGTTCGGCGTCGTGAACCTACGGCCCGAAGACGCCGGCGACGCCGTGCTGGCGCTGGGTCCGACGTTCGGGGTGCGCCTCCGCTCGCAACGACTCATGGTCCGGCACCACGCGATCCGAGCCTGGCAGACGCGCCGGGCTCACGCGTGGCGTCAATTCGTCGAGCGTGGGCAAGCGTTCGTCGAGCACGAACGGCGGCGCACCACGATCGATCGCTACCGACCGGTCGAATCCGATCCCGACTACGTGTTCTTCACGGCCTGGCCGTGGGCCAAGCATCCCGAGGTGAACCCGCCCCGCGCGCAGTTCATCGAGTTGTGCCGAGAGGCGCCGGGATTGACCTTCGAAGGGGGTTTCGCGCCCCGGCGCCGGCGCGACGTCGCCGAGGCGGTGCCACTGTCGGCGAAGCGCCGCTATCCGATCGGTGTATACCTCGACCGTCTCGGCCGTTCGGCGGTCGCGTTCAACAACCCTGCGGTGCACAACTGCCTGGGTTGGAAGCTTGGTGAGTTCCTCGCGATGGGCAAGGCGATCATCTCGCTCCCGCTCGGCCGCGCGCTCCCTGCCCCGCTCGAGCATGGTGAGCACCTTCACTTCGTCGACGGCAGCCGCGCCTCGATGCAGGACGCGCTCGAGCGACTGCGCCGCGACGACGGGTACCGTCGTTCGCTCGAGCGGAACGCCCGAGCGTGGTATGACGCGCACCTTGCGCCCTCGCAGCTGGCACGCAGAATTCTGACGCCGCTCGACCTGGAGCGCTGACGGCACTCGCGCAGGAATGCGGTGTTCGCCTGCGGGTCGGCTTCAGTATCCATGAACACGACGCTGGCGGATCGTGAGCAACCCGCACAGTCGCTGGCGATACTTCGGCGACTCGGTCTGCCACCGATCGTCGGCCACGAGCTCGGTCTTCCCCGCGACCGCGCCACGGTTGCCCCAGATCACGTGAAGTCTCGAGCGTTCAACCGAACCGTGGGTGACGTCGAGCTCCGGGAGGCCGAGCGTGTTGGTGGCGTGCGCCAACACCTCGTGGGGGTCATCGACGAGGTCCTCATAGCGAATGGTCACGAACGGGGCGCCGAGGCCGGCGAGGGCTGCAGCCTCCCGGTTCCACTGGTTCCACCGGTGCGAATCGTGCACGACCGAACCGACAACCCTCGCCGAGGACCGGCCTCGCAACCGGCGCCGAACTCCTCGCCGTGTCCGCGAGTGGATCGCAGCACGCGGGTCGCGGACGAGGTGGATGTAGCTGACGCGGCCACCGGCGACCGCGTGCAGCATCGCTCCGTAGGCCGGCCAGTTCGAGGAATCAACGAGCGTCTGCGCCTCGGTCAGGCGGGCAGCCTCGTGCAGCACGGTCGAGCAGGCGCGCGTCAGCGCGGGAGTGGGCGCTTCGCCTCGCTGCACGATCGCGACGATCGCCTTGGCTGCATCCCACTCGTGGAAGGATGCGTCAGTGCGCGCTGCGGCGAGCGCGGGCGCCCACACCGGACACTCCGTCGCGTGCGCGCGGCAGGAGCACAGCGATTCGGGCTTCCGCACGAACCGGGTGAAGAGGTTGGCCGTCTCGCCGGCGTGCATGACACCGGGGGCGGCAGCGAGAATGTCGCCGAGGAGTGTCGACCCGCTGTGAGGAAACCCGACGATGGAGACGATGAACGGCCGATCCGCCACCGCTCGAATCGTAATGCCGGCACCCGCACTCCGGCTGGTGACGTGATCGGCGTCGATCCGCGCACCGACCGGCAACGATTGACCACCGAGGCTTACGCCACGTCGGCCCCGCTCCGTCAACGGCTCCGGCTGTACGACTACCAGGTCGACCCGGCCGAGTTCGACCTGCGGGAATGGGTGCTGCACCGCGTCGATCCGCGTCCGGGCGCGATCGTCGTCGACGTCGGCTGCGGGCCAGGTCGCTACCTGAGCGCGATCGCCAAGCGCGACGCGTCGGCGACGGCGATCGGCTTCGACCTGTCGGCGGGAATGGCGGCCGAGGCGGCCGCGCACGGCCCGGTTGGCGTTGCCGATGCCATCGCGCTTCCCGTGCCGGACCGCTCGACCGACGTGTTGCTCGCGGCGCACATGCTGTACCACGTCGCCGACATGAGGTTCGCCATCGCCGAGTTCGCACGGATCGTGCGAACCGACGGCACGGTGGCGATCGTGTTGAACGGTGATCACCATCTGCCCGAGATGTACGCCCTACTCGGCGCGGCGGTGCGCCGCGCGGGCGGCCCGCCCGGCCTGCGCGAGCGAACGTTCCAGCGGGCCGTGCTCGACGCAGCGGCGCCGTTGGTCGCCGACCACTTCGCCGACGTCCAGCGCGCGGAGACGACCGGTGCGATCGTCGTCCCCGACGCTGCTCCGGTCGTCGCGTACCTCGACAGCCTCCGGTCTCTCTACGACGACCTGCCCGTCGAATGGAACGCCGTCCTCGACGCCGGCACCCAGCTCGTCACCGCGACGATCGCTCGCAACGGCGCCTGGCGAACGCAGAGCCACGTCGGCGTCCTGCTCGCACGCATGCCCGTTCCGAGCAGCGGCCGCTGATGAAACCCGCGCCCTTCGAGTACCACGCCCCGACCACCATCGACGAGGTCCTCGATCTCCTGCGCTCGCACGGCGACGACGCGAAGCTGCTCGCCGGGGGCCAGAGCCTCGTACCGATGCTCGCGCTCCGCCTGACCCGGTTCGAGCATCTCGTCGACGTCAACCGGGTGGCCGGCATCGACGGCATCACCCGCGCGAACGGCACGCTCCGCATCGGCGCGACCACGCGCCAGCGCGCACTCGAGCGCGACGATCGGGTCGCGGCGTCGGTGCCCCTCCTCGCGGTCGCTGCTCCACACATCGGGCACTTCCAGATCCGCAACCGCGGCACCGTCGGCGGATCGCTCGCGCACTCGGATCCCGCGGCGGAGCTTCCGGCGGTCGCGGTGGCGCTCGACGCCGGGTTCGAGGTCGGCGACCGCGTCGTGCCCGCAATGGATTTCTTCACCGGCCCGTGGACCACGTGCCTCGGCGACGACGAGCTCCTCTCTGCGGCGCGCTTTCCGGTATGGGATGGCGACGTGCGCGCGTCGGTACAAGAGGTCGCGCGCCGTCACGGCGATTTCGCGCTCGCGGGCGCGGTGGTGCAGGTGGCGCTCGACGCCGACGGGCGCGTCACGCGTGCGGGCATCGGCCTCATCGGAATGGCGTCGACACCTTGGCACGCCATCGCCGCCGAGCAGGCGCTCATCGCCGGCGCCCCGCCGCTCGACGTCGCCCACGTCGCGGTGCGCGACACAGACCCGAACGACGACATCCACGCGTCAGCTTCGCAACGCCGGCGAATGGCCATCGCGATGGTCGAGCGCGCGCTGCGGGAGGTCACAAGTGCACGAGCATGACGTCGAGCTGACCGTCAACGGCGAGCAACGCCGTGGTCGCGTCGAGGCGCGCACGACCCTCGCCGACTTCCTGCGGGATCATCTCGGTCTCACAGGTACGCACCTCGCGTGCGAGCACGGCGTCTGCGGCGCGTGCACGGTGTTGGTCGACGGCGACGCTGTTCGGTCATGTCTCCTGTTCGCGGTCCAGTCGGACGGCGCGCAGGTGACGACGATCGAGGGAATCGGCCCCGCACCGGGCGAGCTCGGGCCGGTCCAGCGCGCGTTCATGGAGTGCCACGGCCTGCAGTGCGGCTTCTGCACGGCGGGGCTGGTCGTCAGCGTCACTGCCTTTCTCGACGAGCATCCCTCGCCGGATCCGAGCGCGATCATCGACGGTCTTTCCGGGAACCTGTGCCGGTGCACGGGCTACCAAGGAATCGTCGCCGCAGTACGGCGCGCGACCGAGCTGCGCCGCGAATCCCACGCCGCGGGCGGCGCGGCGTGACCGCCGGCGCCATCGCGAGCGTCGCCGGGGCCGGCCGGTTCGTCGGGCAGTCGGTCCAACGCCGCGAGGATCCGCGCCTGCTCACCGGCGCCGGTACCTATGTCGACGACGTTTCGGTCCCGGGGATGCTGCATGCTGCGTTCGTACGAAGCCATGTGGCGGCCGGCGTCATCACACAGCTCGAGGTTGACGCAGCCGGTGCGCTCGACGGCGTCGTCGCGGTCCTGACGGCCGCCGATCTCAACCGCTCGGCCGGATCGATGCAGCCGACGATCCAACTGCACGACCCTGCCAACGCGCCGCTGCGCCCACTCGCCGACGGCGACGTTCGCTTCGTCGGCGAGCCCGTCGCGCTCGTGGTCGCGCGTTCGCGCGCGATCGCGGAAGACGGCTGTGACCTCGTCGTGCTCGACATCGACCCGACTGTGCCGGTGCTCACGGCGGACGCGGCGCTCGAGCCGGGCGCGCCACTCGTGCACCGCGAACGCACGTCGAACCTGGCCCAGGAGCAGGCCGTGCTGCTCCCCCAGTACGACGCGGCGAAGGCAGCGGCCACACACGTCGTGCGGGAAACGTTCTCGCAGCATCGCCAGACACCCACACCGATGGAAACTCGCGGCATCGTCGCCATCGCCCGGCCCGCGAGCGGCGAGCTGCACTGCCATCTGTCGAGCCAGAACCCCCACGAGGCGCGGCTCGTCATCTCGCGTGCCACCGGAGTCCCCGAACACCTCGTGCGGGTGACCGCTCGTGATGTCGGCGGCGGTTTCGGGCAGAAGTTCTTGCTCCAGCGCGAGGAGGTCGTCGTTGCGCTCGCTGCGCACCGCATCGGCCGGACGATCAAGTGGATCGAGGACCGGCGCGAGAACTTGATCGCGAGTACGCACGCGCGCGTCGACCGCACGACATGCGAGGTCGCCCTCGACGCCGGCGGCAACATCCTCGGCGCGTTCGTCGACGAGCTCGAGGACGCGGGCGCATTCCCAGTGGGCGCAGCAGGCGGCGCCGCGGGCGCCGTCGGCGCGTTCTTCCCCGGCCCCTACCGGATCCCGGCGCTGTCGTGGATCGCGCGCGCGGCATGGACGAATACCTGCCCGCGCGGGGCCTACCGCGGGCCGTGGATGATGGAGACGATCGCTCGCGAGCAGCTGATCGATGCGACCGCGCGGGCGATCGGCATGGATCCGCTCGAGCTGCGGCGGCGAAACGTGATCGGGGACGACGAGCTTCCGTACACGACCCCGATGGGAATGACGTACGAGGCGATCACGCCGGCCGAGACGCTCGAGCAGGCCGCTCGCTCGATCGGCTACGACGAGTTCCGCTCCGAACAGCGGCGGGCGTTCGACGCGCACGGTCTCCTCCTCGGCATCGGGCTCTCGCTCTACGTCGAGCCGTGCGCGATGGGAAGCATGGACCCGCTCGGTACCGAGACCGCGACCGTGCGCGTCCAGCCGAGCGGCACGGTGATCGTGAGCTTGGGTTCCGGTTCGCACGGCCAAGGCCTCGAGACGACGATGGCCCAAGTCGTCGCGGACGAGCTCGGCATCGATCTCGACCAGGTCATCGTCCTCCAGGGCGACACCGACGTCGCGCCGTACGGCCGCGGCACGGGTGGGAGCGCGTCGGCGATCATCGGCGCGAACGCGTGCCGCGCCGCGAGCGCCGTCGTACGCGAGCGAGCGTGTGAGATCGCCGCGCATCTGATGGAGGCCGCACCCGTCGACCTCGAGATCGTCGGCGGCGAGATACGGGTCAAGGGCACACCGGCGCGCGCGATCGCATGGACCGAGGTCGCGCGCGTCGCGTATCACGAGACCGCCCGGCTCGGCCCCGACATGCGGCGAGGGCTCGAGGCGACCGAGAGCTACACGGCACCGCCGGCGACGTTCGCGAACGCGTGCCACGCGTGCACCGTGGAGATCGATCCTGCGACGGGCGTGGTGCGCATCTTGCGTTACGTGGTCTCGGAGGACTGCGGTCGGATGATCAACCCGATGATCGTCGACGGTCAGATCGCCGGCGGCGTCGCGCAGGGGATCGGTGGGGCGCTGTACGAGCACGTCGTCTACGACGATGCCGGCAACCCGCTCACAACGACATTCATGGACTACCTGATCCCGACCGCGGCCGAGATCCCCGAGATCGAGATCCATCACATCGAGACGCCGGCCAACAACCCTGGCGGCCACAAGGGTGTCGGCGAGGGCGGTGCCATCGGTAGCCCTGCCGCGGTATTCAACGCCGTGGCGGACGCGCTGGCGCTTGTTGGCGCGACGGTGACGCGCCAACCACTCGGACCCCGCCAGGTTCTCGACGCGCTCGCGGCGGTTGGGAGGTAGGGCGATCGGGAGGTAGGGCGGGTCAGGCCGGTGGCCGCGTCGCGGGGAGGCCGAGCTTGCCGTGGTCCCAGCTGATCGTGCGCGCGACGTGGAGCTTCACGACGAAGCGTTTCCGTAACATCACCTCGACGAACGGCCGCATCTCTTCGGTGTAGGGGGCGTTGTACCGTTCGAACACCGAGATGCCGAGGTCCCACATGCGATCCGGGTCCTCGACGATCTCGCCCGTCCCGACGAGCGTCACGCCGCGCAGTTCCTCGTAGTACTCGCCGTCGTCGACCATGACGGTGAGGTTCGGGTTGCGCCGCAGGTTCTGGATCTTCTGGCTCTTGGCCTTGGTCTCGAACGCGATCGCACCGTCGAGGAACCCATACCACATCGCGACAGCGTGCACGCTCCCGTCGGGGTTCACCGTGCACATCGACGCGGTGCGCCGGCCCTGGAGATACTCCTCGATCTCCTCGGGCGCCATCTTGATGGCGGCGCGCTGGTTCACACCGGAGAACGGTTCGGTCATGTCGGCCCTTTCGACGCTCGCGCGCGGCAAGTGTACGAGCATGTCGAGATCGTCACGGTAGGTGACGGTGTCGAGGTCACCGAGCGTCGTCCTTGCACGCACGGTGGCCGGCAAGGCCCTCACCTGGAGGAGCGCCTCCTCGCGCGGAACGCGCGCCCGTTGCAGGATCGCCGCGCCTCGGCCGATCGGGTACTTGGTGACACACCGTGGGCAGGAGTTCCCGGGCGACTTCGCCGTCACGCTCGCCGGCGCGCAGGGCGGCGAGCCCCAGGCCCTGCGCGATCTGTTCGAGTGGCTCGGGCCTCCGATTGCGGGGTTCCTCCGCAGCCGCGGCGCGACCGACGCCGACGGCACGGCGAACGAGGTGTTCCTGCGGGCATTCCGCACGGTGCAGACGTTTCGGGGCGATGCGTACCAGTTCCGCACGTGGGTGTTCACCATCACCCGGAACCTGCTGATCGACGAACGCCGGCGTGCTGCGAGGCGGGTCGAGCTGGTCTTCGACGACCTCAACGGCGGGCGCCGCGACCCTGCGGGCGACGCCGAAGAGGATGCGCTTGCCGCCCTGGGTGATGAGCGCGTCGCCGAGCTGCTCCGCCAGCTCTCGCCCGAGCAGCGGGAGGTGATCGCGCTGCGCGTGATCGCCGACCTGTCGATCGATCAGGTCGCGGCGATCACTGGGCGTGGTTACGAAGCGGTGAAGGCGCTCCAACGGCGCGGCCTCGCCGCGCTGAAGCGAGTCATCGAGCGCGAGCCGGTACCGAGATGACCGGCGACGACGTTTCCCGGAGCGCCATGCACGACGACGGGCACGACCGGCAGGACGACGGGCCCACTTGTGAGCTCGACGACCACACCGCCGAGCAAGTCCTGCGCGGGCTGACGAGCTCCGAGCATGCTGCGCTCCTCGAGGTCCTCACGGCATGGCGGGACCAGGTGCAGCCGGGTGCACCCGTGGCCGTCGGCGACGAGCTCGCCACCTGGCTGCGCGACGGTTGCGTCCCTGCGCGCGCCACCCCGTCGGAGCACCGCGAGGCGATGATCAACGGCTCGCCGCCGGTGGACGACAACGTCATAGCGATCACCGACGCGCCGTCGAGGCGGGGTCGGGCGCGGCGAGTGGTCGTGCGGCTCGCCGCCGCGAGCGCCGCGACGACGATCCTCTCCAGCGGGCTCGCCGCCGCGGGCGCACTCCCGTCGCCGGTACAGCGCGTCGTGTCGAGAGCCGTGCGGGTCGTCGGCATCGACCTCCCACGTCCCGAACGACCCGTGCTGGCTCCGGCACCGACGTCGACCTCGCGCGCCGACGCGCCGTCGACCACGGCGCCGCCCCCCGAGGCGCCGTTCGTGGCGCCGCGACCGCCCGCAACACCGATCGTCGGTGCGACCGCCGAGATCATGACGACCCAAACCACGACCGACACGACGTCGCCCGACGGGACTGCGTCGGCCACCACGGTCGCGCCGACGACAAGCACGACCAAGGAGCGGCCCGACGATTCGCGCCGCGATGACACCGGCGGTGCGGCCGGCCAACGCGTGACACGCCGCGATGGCTGCGAGAGCAAACGGCCCCACGCCGAGGAGCGACCGCGCGCCAAGCGCCAGTCGTGTCGCGTCTGTGCGAAGGCCGGCGGTCGGCGCTGGCTGAGCCCGCGCCCAGGTCACGCGCGGCGAAGCGTCGCGCGACGCGATTGCGAGAGCAGAGCAGCGAGCACAGAACGGCGCGGTGCGCCGTCGAGCGCGACGACGACTACCACGACAACGTCTGCGCCCAAGCCGTAGTCAGCGTCGACGAACCGACGTCGGGAGCGCGGCGAAACCGCGCACGTTGGCGGAGTGGACGCGCTGGGCACGCGCCGGCTCGATCTCGTAGTCGCGCACCCTGCGAACGAGCTCCTGCAGCACGACCTGGGTCTCGAGCCGCGCGAGCGCCGCGCCCAAGCAGAAATGCCTGCCGAACCCGAAGCTGGCGATCGGCTGACCTGTCCGGTCGCGGTCGAGACGGAACACATCGGGATCGACGAACGCGCGCTCGTCACGGTTCGCGGCGCCGATGAGCAGCAATACGCGATCACCCGCACGAATCCTACGATCGTGCACCTCGATGTCGGCGACGCATCGTCTCGCGATCATCTGGCTGGAGGTGTCGAACCGCAGCGTCTCCTCGACCCAGTCGACGATCCGGGCCGGGTCGTCGAACGCGAGCGCGCGTTCGACCGGGAAGCGCCACGCCCAATACCACGCGTTGCCGAGCAACTTGGTCGTCGTCTCGTTGCCGGCAACGACCATGAGGAACAGGAACCCGATGATCTCTTCGTCGGTGAGCCGGTCGCCGTCGATCTCCGCGTCGAGCAGCGACGACGTGAGATCGTCACTCCGGGCCCGGCGGCGTTCGGCGAGCATCTCCGCGTAGTAGCCGACCAGCGCGAACGCGGCGTCGATGCCGGCGGGTGGGACGTCGTCCAAACCCTCTTCACGATGCACGACGAGGTCGGCGAGGCGGCGCAGCTCGGCCCGATCGCCAGACGGAACGCCGATGAGCTCCGAGATGACGTCCATCGGGACCTTGCCGGCGAGATCGGCGATGAAGTCGAACTCCCCACGGCCGATGGTGAGCGCGGCATCGAGGTGCTCGATCGTGATCGCGCGGATCCGCGACTCGAGCTGCTGGACACGGCGCGGCGTGAAACCCCGCGAGACGAGCGCCCTCATCCGGCCGTGACGGGGTTCGTCCATCGCAAGGAACGACGCGGTGCGGTGCGCGTTCGGGCCCCACGCCGCCGGATCGAGCGACGGGCCGTACGACGACGACAGCCGCTCCGAGTCGCGAAACCCCTCGATGACGTCGGCGTAGCGCGCGAGCGTCCAGAAGTCGAGCGCGTCGTTGCGGTAGGCCGGGGCCTCGTCGCGCAGCCGCGCGTACGTCGGATACGGATCCTCGTGGATCCCGTACGAGTAGGGGCTGAACTCCAGCGGTTCGGTCACTGCCATGCTGCGACAGTACGCGTCGCGTCTTTAGGCTGCGATGGGCCGGCTCGGCGACCCCGACGCCGACATCGCGCCGGTCGCGGTGTTCCTCGCCAGCGAGGGCTCCCGCTACCTGACCGGCAACACGCTGTTCGTCGACGGCGGCTCGCACATCAACGGGGCCGGTTGGGCGCCTGACCTCCCCGACTAGACATGGGAAGCGTCACAACGACGCGCGCACCCGACGTGTACTCGGGGTCGATCGCGATCGTGCCGCCGTGCCGCTCGACGATCGCTCGCGCGATCGCGAGCCCGAGCCCCGTCCCTCCCGATCCGGGGGTGCGGGCGTCGTCGACCCTGGCGAAGCGCTCGAAGACCCGCGCCTGCTGATCGAGCGGGATACCCGACCCGTCGTCTTCGACGACGAGCCGCGCGTGATCGGAGTCTTCTCCGAGCGCGACACGGACCGTGGAGCGTGCGTGTCGTCGCGCGTTGTCGAGGAGGTTCTGCACGACCCGCTCCAGTTGCACGGCGTCGCCGACCACCTGCGCGCCCGAGACCTCCTGCACGTCGAGCCCGATGATCGGATCGCGCCGGATCGGCTCGATGGCCCGGAGCACGAGGTCGTCGAGATCGACCCGGTCGGACCGCAGCGGCGTCCTGGCGTCGAGCCTGGCGATCGTGAGGAGGTCGTCGACGAGCGCGCCGAGGTGCCGCACATCGGTGAGCAGCGATTCCTGCGCTGCGTCGCCGTCCACCTCGAGCGCGGTGCGCATTCGAGCAAGGGGCGTTCGCAGCTCGTGCGACGCGTCCGCGACGAACCGCTGCTCACGGCTCGCCGCGGCGATCACCCGGGCCAGCAACCGACCGACGAGCCACCAAAGGAGCAACGCGAGGAGCAGCAGGAGTACAGGGATCGCGATCAGGAGCGAACGCAACAGCGCGGCGACACTCTCGTCGACGTCGTCGAGGTTCACAGCGATATGCGCCGTCCCCGATCCGTCGGCCGTCTCCACGCACCGGCTGAGCACACGGAACCGTGAGTTGTCGACGGGGAGACCCGATCGGGTACGGATCGTCTCGCCGCACGGGTCGTCGGTGATCGGCGCGGCCCCGGCGAGGTTGTCGGTCGCGGCGATCACGCGCTCGCCGACAACGACCTGCATCGCGGTCTCCTCGCGATCACCCGGGTTGGGCAGGATGGGCGGGAGCGACCCCGCGGTAATGCGGGTGTCGAGCTCGGCCGCGCGACGGCGGACCGTATCGTCGACGCTGTCGGTCAGCTGGCGGCGTTGCGCGCCGACGAGCACGAACCCGACCAGCACCAGCAGCAGTGCCACCGCAACGGTCGCGGCCGCCGAGACGCGAACGCGGACCGATCGGGCGGCCGCCTCAGCCCGCATCGCCACCCAGCCGGTAGCCGGCACCTCGCAACGTCTCGAGCAGCGGATGGTCGAACGGCTCGTCGATCTTGCGCCGGAGCCGCCGCACGTACACCTCGACGATGTTCGGATCGCCGTCGAAGTCGTCGTCCCAGACTCCCGCGAGGATCTCTCGCTTCGTCAGCGCGGTGCCGGCGCGCCGCACGAGGAACTCGAGCACCGAGAACTCTCGGGCGGTCAAGGAGATCTGCCGCCCCGCGCGCCACACCCTGCGGGCAGCCGGATCGATCCTCAGGTCGCCGACCTCCAGCGGGAGCGGGTCTCGCCCCGCGGCGCGCCGGGTGAGGGCGCGCAGCCGCGCGACGAGCACCGCGAACGAGAACGGCTTGGTGAGGTAGTCGTCCGCGCCGGTGTCGAGCGCTTCGGCCTCGTCGAGATCGCCGTCCTTCGCCGTCAACATCAGGATCGGAGTCCACACCCCCTGGGAGCGCAGATCAGCACACACCCGGTAACCGTTGCGGCCCGGAAGCATGATGTCGAGAACGATCAGGTCGTAGAGGCCCTCCGTTGCGCGCCACAGCCCGTCGTTGCCGTCGTGGGAGACCTCGACGGTGAACCCTTCGGCCTCCAAGCCGCGCCGGACGCTCGCAGCGAGTTTCTCGTCGTCTTCGACGAGCAGGATCTTCACGGGTCGGTCCTCCGGCCGAGGGGATCCGCGATCGTCCCACACCACGCCTGAACGCGCGCTGAACCCCTCTCGGAGGGTGGAAATTCTTCTTGATTTTATTGGTGATTCCTCTTGTTATACGAACACCTGTTCGCTAGAGTGAGGGGCTGGAGACGGGCTCCGCGTGCGCGACCGCCGCAGGTGTCGAGCCGGTCGCGCGCAACGCCTCGACGCGTTCGTCTCGATACTGCGCCAGTACCTCGGCGGGATCACACCATCAGGCAACAACGAACCGCACGTCTCGATCGTCATCGACCAGGAGACGTTCCTCGGCCGGAACACCCCCGGACGGCCTGGGTCTCTGCCAGACCGCCGAAGGCGTCCCTGTCTCACGGCAGGCCGCGCTGCGCGCCGCGTGTGCCGGTGTCGTGCAACGCACCACGTCATCCACTGGGCACCACCCCACAACGGCCCCACCAACGTGACCAACGGCATCCTGGCCTGCTGGATCCACCACCGCCACGTCCACGAACTCCGCTGGACCGTCGAGCTCCAACGCCACGGCGAATGCCTCTGGCGACCACCCAACGCACACCACCCCTACACCACCCACCCACATTTCTGGCACACCGGCAACCACACCATCGAAACCGCATTCGACGCCGCCTGAACACGAACAAGGGCTAGACGAGTTGCAGGACGAGGAAGAGGTCGCCGCAGACGGGCGCATCGCCGAGCGCGTTCGCAGCCTCGACGTCGTGCTCCGAAAACGCGACTGCGGCCCTCTCGCCCCACTCCTCGCAGGCAACGCGCTGATCGTTCGTCAACTCGTCCACTCTGGCAATCTCGGTGGCGTCCTCGATATCGGGAATCTGCGCTGTGATCGTGACGACGATGACCACGATCCGAACCGCGTCTGTCGTCGGGCGTGTCCGATCGACACCGACGACGGCGGCATCCGCCTCTGGCGCGAACGCATCCAAATTCTGCTTCTCCAGGTCGAGAAGCAGCGCCTTGGCCGCAGCTTCGGACTCGAGTCCGCCGGAAGCGAGCACGAGAACGGAGTGGCTCCGAGAAATCTTCGGCTCCACCTGCCGAGCAACCTCGGCAAGTGATCGGTCTGCTGTGTCGTATGCCAAGCCGGACCGTACTCCGGCGATCGTGGCCGGGACGGTGATCGCGATCGCCGCCGCGACGCCGGCGGCGTTGAGCTTTCGCAGGAGCGAGCCCGATGCGGCAAACGCTCGACCGACGCTGATGAGGCATGCCGTGATCGTCCACCAGCCGACCACGCCGACCCACCGCACGAGGTACGGGTAGACGCCTCCGTCGATCCCGCCGAGCGCGACGATCGCGCTCACGATCAACGTGACGCTCAAGGCGACCGCGTTTCGCGCAACAACATCGCCGCGGCGTCTCGACAGGACGACCGAGGCCGCGAGCGGAAGGACCAAGGCGGGAACTGCGGCTGAATGCGCGATGTCGATGTCGCCGGAGAATGGATCGAACCCGCCGATGCCGTGCCACCACGATCCGAACACCCCCAGCTCGTGGCTGATGATCTGCAAGCCGGTCACGATGCCGCGCGGCTGACGGTCATGGATGAAGAAGGCCCACATGCGCGCGAGGTTCCCGTCGCGCCCGTGCCGGACCTGCTCGACGACGGGTGCGGCCCAACAGATTGCGAACACACCGCCAGCGACGATTCGCCGGCGCGCCGTTGAATGACCGGCGTCGATCAGTGTGTGTGTGTGTGTGTGGAAGCGAGTCTCCGGAGCACGACCGCGACCGCTGCGACGGAGATGACCGGAAGCATGAAGCCGACGTGGCTCTGGACGATGAAGCTCCCGACCACGATCGCGACGAACGGCTGGCTCGGACGCTGCTCGAGGGTGGATTGCCACATCACCGTCACGAACAACGCCAGCGGCATGATGGGGATGTCGGGGTTCCACAGGCTCGTCCAGTGGTGAGGACCCAGCCCGGCGACGAGCAGTACGAGTGGCAGCGCGCTGAGCGCGAAGAGTGGACCGAGCACACGTCGCAGGATGATCGACACTGCGATGCCGGAGGCGAGGTTGATGGACCCGGCCATGATCGGTAGCGCCCGAGAGGCGCCGCGGAGCGCTTCGTAGAGCGGCGCGACCGTCCAGTACAGCAGCGGGCCGGGGTGGCTCCACCCGAAACGCGAGTAGGGCCCGAGGGCGACGCCTGGCCCGAACACGTCGCGAACACGCAGCTCCATGATGGCGATGTCACCGCTCACGAACGATGGACCCCCGGCGTGTCGAGCCGTTCGGATCGCGACCGCAAGGAGCACAGGGACAACGAGGGAGACAGCGGCGATCGACCTCCATCGATCGAAGCGCAGCGGCTCGTACGCTCCCCGGCCGTGGAGCACGGTCGACCCGAGCAGCGGTTCGCCGCGCTCGATGGGCTGCGCGGCGTTGCGATGACCGGAGTGTTCGCGTATCACGCCAGCTTCTTCTGCCTCGCGTTGCTGCGCCTCGGAACGTCGTGGGCCGCGCCGACGACCTGGGGCGCGAGGGTGTTGCCGAACCTCAACATCGGCGTCGAGATCTTCTTCGTGCTCTCGGGGTTCCTGATCTACCGACCATACGCGTTGGCGCGCGCGCAACGTCGCCCCGCTCCGCGGCTCGGCCGGTACCTCGTCCGACGTGCGCTGCGCATCTATCCCGCGTACTGGGTCGCGCTCACCGTGCTGTTGCTCTCGGGCGCGATCTATGTGAACGGGCTCGGGCACGGGCTGAAGCACTTCGCGCTCCTGCACACCTACTTCGGCGACTACGGCCGCGATGGCACCGCCGAACCGGGCATCGACGTGTCGTGGACGCTCGTTGTCGAGGTCAGCTTCTATGCGTGTGTGCCGCTCGTTGCCTGGCTGGCGCGCCGGGTGTCACTCAGCATCGAAGTCGTCGCGCTGATCGGCGCCACCTTCGTTGGGCATGCGATGCGGATCTGGATCGCGTACCACGAAGTCTGGTCGCCGCTGCGCGTGCTCCCGCCCGCGTTCGCGGCGCTCGCGCCTGGAATGTTGCTCGCCGTGCTGAGCGTGCACGACGAGAGCATTCGGCCATGGCTCCGGCGCGTGGTCGCGAGGCCTGGTTGGTGGTGGTTCGCGGCAGCGATCGTGTTGTTGTGGATGACACGTCACTCGTACGGCACACCGATCTTTCCATTGCTCATTCTCTTGCCACGCATGAAGGTGTGGCACGACGCGCTCGCACCGACAGTGGCCGTGCTGCTCGTCTCCCCACTGGTGCTCGACGCCGGGCGCCGAACATGGATCCAAGGCTGCCTGTCACACCGCGCGATCGCATGGGTCGGCACCGTCAGCTACGGCGCCTACCTCTGGCACCACGCGATCATGCTGCGCTACGTCGACATCGGCGCCGTCGGTCGGATGAACACGTTCAACGAGATGCTGTTCGTGGCGGGCCTCTATGGCGTCGTGCTCGCGATCGGTGCGGCGAGCTGGTACCTCATCGAGCGTCCCGCCCTCCGGCTCACCGATCGACTCCGTCAGGGAGCGGTGTCGGGCAGGAGCTCGTAGACGGGGTTGACGATCTCCAGAGACGCGCCCTCACGCCGACTTCACGCATCGGTGGCAACTCTTCGCGCGTCGATAACGGGTCGCCGGACCGAGTTCAGGCGAATCGGGACCTTGGTCATGACTTGACGAGATCGGTGCCGCCAGCAACGTGCGCGCGGTCGTGCGGTGCCATGATCAAGCTGTTCGAACCCCGCGGCTGAAGGAGCACGAGATGAACGCTCTTCCGAACACGTTTCGCGATTGGCTCCGCGTGGGCATCGTGGTCGTGACCATCGGCCCGGGCCTTGCCGCTTGCGGCGGCGATGACGGAGGCGACTCCATCGACGTTGCCCTCTCGGAGTGGCTCGTCACGGCAGACCCCGGTTCCGCCGGCGATGGCGAGATCGAGTTCCGCGGCAACAACCGGGGCGTGGAGACGCACGAGCTCGTCGTTGTTCGTGCGGAGAACGCTGCGGCGCTGCCGACCGACGACGATGGCGCCGTCGACGAGACCCAATTCGAAGAGGGCGTGCTCATCGGCGAGATCGAGGACATCGAGGCCAGCTCGTCGAAGACCGTCAAGCTCGACCTCCAGCCTGGGAGCTACGTGCTCTTCTGCAACATCACCGAGGAAGAGTCCGACGGCACGATCGAGAGCCACTTCCAGAAGGGCATGCACACCGACTTCGAAGTCGAGTAACCGTCCTTCAGCGGCGAGGCACCAGGTGTCAGGCGCCAGCCCGCACGCGCCGCGACGGCGAGAAGACAACCGGCATCGGCTCGATCCCGATGATCGACCTCGAGAGAGGCTGAGACGTCGCGAGTTGGAGGTCGGGCATCCGGCAGAGCAGCTGCTCGAACATCGTTTTGAGCTCGACCCGCGCCAGGTTCGCCCCGAGGCAGAAGTGCGGTCCGAAGCCGAAGGCCAGATGGTCGTTCGGGGCGCGCTCGACGTCGAAGCGCTCCGGCGTCGTGAAGTGACGTTCGTCGAAGTTGGCCGACTCGTAGAGCAGCACAACCTTCGACCCGGCGGGGAGGGTGACACCTGCGAGCTCGACATCGACGGTGACCGTGCGGGCCATGTTCTTGATCGGCGACACCCAACGGAGCATCTCCTCGATCGCCGAGGGCACGAACTCGGGATCCGCAAGCAAGGCTTGCATCTGCTCGGGACACTGCAGGAGCTGTTCCATCCCGCCGGCTGCCACCTGCCGCGTCGTTTCGTCACCGCCGATGAGCAGCAGTAGCGACTCGTAGATGATCTCGTCGTCATCGAGCCGGTCACCGTCGATCTCGGCGTGAACGAGGACGCTGAACAGGTCAGCGCTCGGTTCGGCTCGGCGCCTTGCGATCATCCGGCGCGCGTACTCGACATACTCGCCGAACGCCGCGGCAGCGGTTTCCAAGTCGCTGGGGTCACCGCTGAGCGACGCCAGCATGCCGTGCGACCACCGCAGCAGATCGTCGCGGTCGGCAGGGGCAACACCGAGCATGTCGCCGATGACGATCATCGGAAGCGGCGCTGCGAGATCGCGCACGAAGTCACACTCGCCCTGCTCGCAGACCCGATCGATCAGGTCGTCGCAGAGATCGCGAAGTCGCGGCTCCGTCGCGCGGACGCGGTCCGGAGTGAACCCGCGACTGACGAGCTTCCTGCGTTTCGCGTGTGGCGCGCCATCCATGTCGATCATCCACGGAAGCGGGCCCGTGTCGGGACGACTCCCACCTGCATTCGAGAACGTCTGTGCATCCCGCTCTGCCGTCAGGACGCCCTCGTACGTCGCAACGCCCCACAGCCCACTGTTGGCGTCGAAATAGACCGGTGCGTGGTCTCGCAGCCACCGGTACGCCTCGCGCCCGCCGTCGACATAGAACGAACCCGAGAGGAAGTCGACATCCGGCATTCTCGAACCTCAGAGGTGGAGGATCTGATCGAAGAACTGGCGGGTCCGTTCGTGTTGTTGACTCACGAAGATGTCGGCCGGTGCGCCTTCTTCGACGATCCTGCCCTCGTCCATGAACACCAGCCGATCGGCGGCAGCGCGAGCGAAGCCCATCTCGTGGGAGACGACCACCATTGTCATCCCGTCCTTGGCCAGGTCGAGCATCACGTCGAGCACCTCCTTGATCATCTCGGGGTCGAGCGCGCTGGTCGGCTCGTCGAAGAGCATGATCTTCGGGTTCATGGCAAGCGATCGCGCGATCGCCACGCGCTGCTGCTGGCCACCCGACAGCTGCCGCGGGTAGCTGTCGGCCTTTTCAGGGATCCCGACGCGCTCGAGCTGGGCCAGCGCGATCCCTTCGGCTTCCTTCCTGGAACGCTTGCGAACGACGCGCTGGGCGATCACGACGTTCTCCATCGCGGTGAGATGTTGGAACAGATTGAACTGCTGGAACACCATGCCGACCTCTTCGCGGATGACGTCGAGATCAGCGCGCTCACCTGTGACCTCGACGCCGTCGATCCAGATGGACCCTGCGGATGGTTCCTCAAGCCGATTCATGCAGCGCAGGACCGTGCTCTTTCCCGAGCCCGACGGACCGACGAGGACGACGACCTCACCGGCACTGACTCGAAAGTCGAGGCCGTCGACGGCGCGCACTGCGCCGCGATTGAACACCTTGTACAAACCCTCGACGATGATCATCTCGGTCCCTGGAGCAGGCGCTGACGGTCGCTTCCTAGTCATCGTCGAGGCCCAATCGACTTCGATACCAGCGGAGCAGCAGCGACAGCACCAAGGTCATCGAGAGGTAGAACAGCGTGAGGACGAGGTAGGTCGGGCGGAACTGGAAGCTCGAGCTCGCGTACAGCCGTCCGTTCTGGCTGAGCTCACGGATGCCGAGCACCGAGAGCAGCGAAGAGTCCTTGAGCATGGCGATCAGGTCGTTGCCGATGGCGGGCGTCATGTTCCGGATCGCCTGGGGCAACACGATGAGGCGCATGGCTTGTGCGTGGCTCATCCCCAAGGAACGCCCTGCTTCCATCTGGCCGCGCGACACCGACTCGATGCCAGCGCGGAACACCTCGGCGAGGTACGCGCCGTAGATGATCGCGAGGGCGCTGACTGCCCGCCAGAAGAAGTCGACCGACGAGTTCTCGAACCCGAAGGCCGTCGAGAGCTGTGGGACCACGACGTAGGAGATCGTGAAGATCAGCACCAGGATGGGAACGCCGCGGACGAACTCGATGTACGTGAGTGAGATGTTGCGGACGAAGCCGTTGCGGGCGATCCGACCGAGCCCGGCGAGCAGCCCGATCGCGAGTGCGATCAGGAAACCCAGCCCGGTGGCCTTGACCGTCAGCCACCATCCGGGAGCGACGCGCTCGAACGCTCGGCGGTATTTCTCGTCGGAGATGACCTTGAACGCCATCCATCCGAGAATTGCAGCGATCGCGACGAGCCACCACGGGAAGTCGCGTGGTTCGCTCTTGAACTTTGGTGGGAGACCGGCTGGCGTCGGTGGACGTTGTCGCGCGCGGGCGTCACTCGTCGTCATGGTCTACCTCGGTCGGTCCGCACGCCAACGCGTCAGGTCGACAGTCCGGGTGCGCGCCGTGCGGACCGTGATGTGCGACTTCGATTACTCGGCCACGGGGGCTTCGAAATCGGGGCTGAAGAATCGGCCGTTGATCTCTTCGAGCTTGCCGTCGTCCATCATCGATGTGAGCGCGGCGTTGACCGGCTCGAGGAGGTCGGAGTCCTTCGGGAAGATGAACCCGAGCTCGTCGCTCTTGATATCGCCTTCGAGCAGCTCGAGCTTCTCCCTGTCCGCGCCCGCGTAACCCTGCCCAGCGGTGTCGTCGAGGATCACTGCGTCGACGTCGCCGTTGATCAGTGCCTGAACGGCGAACGGGAACGACTCGAATGCCTGGACTCTGCCGTCGCCATATTCCTCGACCGCCGTGTCGTAGTTCGTGGTGCCGGTCTGAGTGCCGACCTTGAAGTCGCCGCTCTTGAACTCGTCGAGCGAAGTGAACCGGTCTTCGCCCTTGACAACGAGGAGACGCTGGGCGACCTTGATGTAGCCGATCGAGAAGTCGACGACCTGCTTGCGTTCGTCCGTGATGGTGATGCCATCAGCCGCAGCGTCGAACTGGCCGTCGGAGACTGCCTGGATCATTCCGTCCCATGCCGCCTCCTTGAACTCGGGCGTGCAGTTGAGACGTGCGCAAATCTCGGCCCAAACGTCGTAGTCCCAGCCCTCGGCTTCGTTCGTGTCCTGGTTGATGTAGTTGAACGGCACGTACGCGTTCTCGACCGCGACGGTGACCGTACGCCCTTCGAGGTCGGCCAAACCGCCGCCGACAGTCGTCTCGGAACCGGAGGACTCGGTGGCGTCGGTTCCACCTGTGGTGTCGTCATCGCCGCAGGCCGAGACGCCGGCTGCGAAGCTGAAGACTGCGAGCGCAGCGGTCAGCATGCGAAATTTCATGAGTCCTCCCAGGTCAAGGTCGGCGGCGACGCAAACCTAGCCATTCAAAGGGCGTGGATCGCGCAATGTCCGCGTTCCCATCGGAATGGCAACTCGCTCGCCCGACGCGGGGTCGGCGCTGGGTACCCCACACCAATTGTCCTCAGCGCCGTTGCATTCTCGATACTGTCTCGGTTCGTCGATAGTGCCCCGAGTGGCCCCGATGCGCCGCCTTTGGTGACACTTCCGAGTTCCGTCGGGGCCGCTTCTATGTGGGAGCGAGCGGTCGCCGAGATTCGGCACCCACACGCACGGGGAGCTGGCGTCGTGTCCTATTTGCGTCCAACCCAACAGTGCCTCCTCGCGCTACGCCGTCCAGGTGACCGGGAGGGATTTCAGACCGCGTAGCACGAACGTCTCGCGCCACTTGGGCCCTCCGGCGAGGCAGAGGTCGGGCCACCGGTCGAACAACTCGGTCAGCACGACGGAGGCCTCCAGGCGGGCGAGCGCGGCACCGAGGCAGGCGTGCGTACCGAAGCCGAACGCGAGGTGCGGGTTGGGCGAACGGGAGAGGTCGAGGCCGTCGGGGTCGTCGAAGACCGCCGGGTCGCGGTTGGCGGCCGCGACGAGGAGCACGACCACACCTCCGGCGGGGATGGTGTGCCCGCCTACGTCGAGATCGGCGAGGGCGATACGCAGCGTGAGCTGCACGGGTCCGTCGTGACGAAGGAGCTCCTCGACCGCGCTCGCCATCAGGATGTTGCCGGCCCGCAGCTCCCCGAGCTGGTCGGGGTGGGCGAGCAGCGTGACGACCCCGTTGCCGATGAGGTTCGCAGTGGTCTCGTGACCGGCGAAGAGCAGCAGCGCACAGGTGGAGATCACCTCGTCGTGGGTCAGGCGATCGCCTTCCTCCTCCGCGGCCACGAGCGCGTCGATGAGCCCACCGGGCACGCGCCGGCGGGGGTCGGTGAGGAGACCGTCGAGGTACTCGGCGAACTCGGTGGCGGCCACGCTGCCGAGCCGTTCGATGTCGGGTGTACGAACCGCTTGCACATCGACACGCGAGGCGAGCGCGCGAGCCCAGGCCGGGAAGGCCGCGCGGTCCTCGAGCGGGACGCCGAGCAACTCACAGATCACGTCGACAGTCAGCGGATAGGCGAGCTCGGCGAGGAGATCCGCTTCGCGCCGTGCGGCGAGCGCGTCGAGACGCCGGCGCGTGAGCGCTTCGACTCGGGGTCGCAACTCCGCGATGCGTCGAGGAGTAAAGGCGCGAGCCACGAGCCGGCGGAGCCGGTCGTGGTCGGGCGGGTCGCGGAACAACATCGTCTGGTCCATGAGCCGCGTGAACCCGTCGGGCGCGGGGTTCTGGCCGTGTTGAGTCGACCTGGATTCGTCGACGCTCACCGACGGGTGACGAAAGACCGCGTCGACACCGGCGTGACTCGCGACGATCCACGCGTCGAGCCGCGATCGGTAGACGGGGTGCGTCTCTCGGAGCCGCCGGTACACCGCCCACGGTTCGGCGCGCACTTCGGGACTGGCGACGATCGCGAGCACTTTCGCGTCGGGGAACGGGAGATGCTGCAGCACGAACGCGAGCGGCCGCCGCACGACTCGCGGTAATCCGAGCACGTTCATGTCAGCAATAGGCTACGAGGAGTGCGATGGCAGAGGAACGTGCACCGCTGATCACCCGCCCTCGCCCTCGCCCTCGTCGGGGTTGGAGAAAACCCGCTGGGCGCGGGTCGCGGCGTGTGCTGGGAACGGATTTGGCCGATTCGGGAACGCGACTGCGGTCAGAATCGGACGGTCACGGCAAAAGGCTGAGGTGGAAGACGGGGTCGTTAGTGGGAAACACGGCGTGGTGACTTGGATACCCGTGGCCTGAGGACACCCGCATGCGTGCCCGGCCCAGAGGGGTCCGCGGTCGGGCGATCGAACACGGTCAGGCGGTCGAGAACATCGTCGAGTTGCGCGAACGCGACCAATAGGCCCGTGCCCTCGACGGGTCGGCGGCGGATCCGCTCGAGTTCGTCGACCTCGTAGGGCGACAAACGCGACGCCGGCGATCTCGAACACGCCGTCGTGGCGGTAGAGCTGGCCTGCCGTCCTGAAGGATCACGCGCACGATCAGGTCGCGTCGGGGGACGAGATCGGCGTCGAGCACGGACCTCGAACGTACCGCCCGCGACGCGCAACCCGTCGCGTTTTCGAAGGGACTCACTTGTAGTCGAACGTGTAGCACCACGCGAAGGCCTTGACGGCCGCGGCGGTGAGTTCCGGATGGCGTGCCGCGAAATCTGCCGCGGCCATCTCGCCCATCGTCTTCGCGTCGGGCGCGCAGTGCCGCGCGTCGGAGGTGTAGAAGTCGTCCTCGAGTTCGCGAAGCCGCGGTAGCAACTCGATCGTCGCCTCTTCGCCGAATAGCGCCACGAGGGCCCGTGCGTCGTGTCGGGGCCATGAGACCCGTCCGTACCCGGTCCAGGCGACAATCGCGGCGCTCAGCGTTCCGGCGTCCGGCTCCACCACTTGCGAATCATCGCGCCGCCGTCGAAGTCTGGCCGCGGGTCGGGTTACAAGAATCGAGCGCGTTCTACGCTCGGTCTCGTGAGCCGGCCGGACATTCGACCTCGGAAGCGACGTCGTGTCGCCTGGCTCGCCGCGGTCCTCATCGCCGGCGCGGTCTACTACCTAATCCTGGCGTACCTGTTCGCGCCCCGCTTCAACTAGCCGCGAGCCTCGCCAATTGGTGACACCGGACAATGGTTCCGTCGAACGAGGGCCGATGTGCGCGTGAGCGCGGAGACGGTCGAGGTGCTCGACGGTGCCGGCGTCGTCGCCGCCCACCCGCGGGGCCGTAAAGGCGACGAGATCCTCGTGCTCGATCACTATCTCGAGGTCCTAGCCCGCAAGCCCGGAGCGATGCTCGCATCCATACCACTGGCGGACGCTCGAGCGTCGGGCGCGTTCAGCCGAGCGCATCAGCAGTTCTGGGACCGAGCACGCCGTCGCCTCGGTGACCGTGACGGCACCAAAGCAATGATCGAGTTGCTCCTCGCGCAACGCTCGATTCCCTCGGAGGCGATCTGCTCGGCGATCACCCTGGTTGCTCGCGACCCATGTCGTCGATCCGGCTGTCGTCATCGCCAATGGTCTTGGCCTGCGAACGGCGGGCCATCGGCTGCCCCGGGCGGCTCACTCGTCGTCGAGGAGACCGGGGCTCGGCAGTTCGAAATCCCCGTCGGCGGCCGCAACTTCCAACGGCCCCAGGATCCGGGACTCCACCGAACCCGCCCCCCAACGCTGCCGGGCCGCCAACCCCGGCGGTCCGCGAAGCGTACGCCCGAGCCATCAGGGCCTTCTTCGCGCGGTCCTCCAGCGTCCCTCCAGCGTTCGTCGCGCGGCCGGGCGCACCGTCAACACGCGAAGCGAACCACACGCGAGGGCCGGTCCAATCGACTCACGCGCTTCGCAGCAGACGCTGGAAACCATGACAACCGCACGAAGGAGGACATCGACATGAGTACAGCAACAGGTCGCAGGGCACCCGGTCGTTACCCGAGCCTGGCGGAGCGTGTCTTGCGGGGACGAGCGAGGCGCTATCTCTTGTTCCTCGGTGGCATGTGCGTCGCGTTCGGCGTCGTGGCACTGGCTGCACCCGCGCCGGATGCGTCCGCAGAAAGCTCGAACTCGGGCGCCGGCACGCTCGTCTGGGGTCTGATCTTCTTGGCTCCGATCGTCTGGCTGTGGCGAACACGGCGCAATCGACGCCGAAGTGACCTGCTTGGCGCGGCATCGCTCGCCAAGGCCCTCCGGGCAGGCAGCCTGCCCGCACCAGTGCCGCCCGAAAGGCTGGAGCAGTCCGGTCCGGTGCTCGAAGCCAGCGAAGTGTGCTACGTAGCCGAGGCGCCAGCTGAACTCGCGCTGTTCTACGGCAAGCCGACCGTCGTGCGACGCTACGGTTTGTTCGCGTGGGGTGGCCCGCTGGCCATTGCGTTGTCGATGATCGTGACGCTTGGGTCGTTGGACCGTGCCCGTCGGAAGGCCAAGGCAGCCGCACCCCGCTGGCGCGACCCGGAGCCGGTCGAGCTGTGGATCACGTCGCAGCGGATCATCCTGCGACACCGCGGCGGCCAATGGTGGCAGCTGCCGTACGAGCGGCTGACCTCCTTTGACCTCGACAGCGACGGCTTGGTCCTGACCGGGGCGTCCGGCGAGTGTCCGCTCAAGGTGCGCACACCCAACGCCGCGTGGGCATTCGTCCTCTGCCGGCGGCTCGCCGGCAACGTGGTCGACGACGTACAGCTGCCTGTCACGCTGCGACGGGCCGAGCTCGTGCCGAGCGTCGTGTACCCAGGCTGATCCGCCGCATCAGGTCGGACGCGTGCATCACCGCGGATGTCATCCGCCTAGTCGACGTTTCGGGGCGGTGAGGTCCTGGGTCCGTCCCAGGGCCTCACCGTGTCCGAGGAGCAGAAAGGCTCCCGTCGGTCAGTCCCAGTTCGTCGAGTTCTCTCGCGAGCGCTGGATCGACCCTGATCGTGCCCGGCGCCGCGTCGGTGGCGAGCTCGACTGCCGCTCGGCACAGCACATCGTCCGTTTGGTTGGAGAAATCGACCGAGATGACCGATATTTGGACGTCGACCCGGCTGAGAGCGGCTTTGCTCGCGACGGTTCGTGCGTAACTCAAGGCGCGGTCGCTCGTGTCGTCACCGTCCTTGAAGACGGCGACGAGTTCGTAGGGCCGATCGTGTGCGAGATCGCCAGATCGTTCGGTCAATTGCGACTTCGCCCAGTCCGCGACCAGACGGGCGTTCGTCGGGCGCTGCGCATCGAAGATGGCGGCGACGGCCACAGAGACTGCCGTGGTGGCCGGGAGCGAGGTCGCGTGAGGAATCGGAGTGATGGACAGGTCGAGCCGGTTGGCGAGGTCGTCGGCCTGCTGGTTGACGAGGGCGGCGCCGAGCGTCGCGCAGATCTGCCGCACCTTGACCAGCTCGGCGGCAGCGCGTTCGCGTTCGCCCGATCGCGCGAGCGCCTCGGCCAGCCACAGCCTTGCTCTGGCCTCGGACAGACGGATCATTCGCACGGCGAGTTCGTCGGCGCCCGCACGCAAGTCGTCAACCGCGGCCGCGGCATCTCCGCGCGCGAGAGCAGCGAGTCCGCGAGCGAGCTGGTAGCGGGCGTCGTCCCTTTGGCGCTGCGGCACTCGCGACTCGTCGAACATGCGGATCGCTTCGTTCGGCTCTCCAGCCGTGACGTACGCCTCGATCAACAGAAGTAGGCCAGCGGGTTCGGCGACGAGGTACTCGTCTGCGGCGATGGCTCTGCGCGCAGCCTGTGCGGCCTTGGCCGGATCCCGATCAGCGATCGCGAGCCGTAGCGCCACGATGAGGAGGTCGTGAGCGTCCTGCTGCTCATGCTCAACTTCCGCATCGGCGAGCTCGGAATCGAGCAGTACGCGCGCCTCCTCGGTGCGCCCGAGTTCGGTGAGCAGGATCGCAGCGTCGCAGCTGTTCGGGAGCGACTGCATTGTCGGCCCGGTGTGCTGTGACAAGGCAACGACTTTTCGGTTCGATGCCCAGGCCGTGCGCAGGTCCGACGTGTCGAAATCGATGCTTTGCCGCAAGATCATCTCGGTGGCGTCTCGTTGCTGGCTGGGTGGGAGCGCGCGCAGTCGCTCGAGCAGCTCGAGTCCCTCGGTGCTGCGCAGCACTCGCAGTCGCGAAACCATGGCGTTGGAGAGCGCCAGGAGCGCGAGATCATCGAGGCCGAGCGCCGCGGCCTCCTCGTAGCTACGGTCGGTGAGAGCGATGCCCTCGTTCGTGTCACCCTCGAGGAAGCGAGCGCAGCCTAGGTAGTTGAGCGCGAGTGCATGAGCGGCGGGTGCGTGCGCGGCAGACGCGATCTCCCGCGCGCGCTCGGCGAGTTCGCGTGCGCCTGGCCCGTCGTTCGAAAACGCACGAAGTGAAGCGAGGAGTGCATAGGCGGTCGCCAGATCATCGCTCGGTCCCATCGACTCCAAGACTGCCTTCGCCGCGTCGTATGCGGCCTCCGCTTGTGAGAGCACGCCCAGATCGCGCCAGCAGCGACCGAGCAGGATCCGAACGTGGGCAGATTCCGCGGCAGCGTCGGAATCGGCGAGCGCAGCTGCCGCCTCCTCCAACAGCGGCTTGGCTTGGGCCGGCAATGCATTGAGGAAGAACGCTTCGCCAATCTTCGCGACGATCCGCGCGTGCTCTAGCGGCTCATGAATCGCCGGTAGCACGCTCTGGTATTGCTCCGCCGCGGCAGCGTACGCGCCGCTCGCGAACGCTTGCGCGGCCGCGGCAAGACAACTCGGGACCGCGGCCTCTACGAGGCCGGCCGCGAGCAGGTGCGACGCCACCTCGGTCGGTGCGGCGCCACGCGCCTCCAGAACGATCGCTGCTCTTTCGTGCAGCGCAAGCCGCCGCGGAAGTACGACGTCATCGAGGATGACCTCGCGCGTGAGCGCGTGCCGGAACCTAAACGGTGGGGTATTGGGCGCGGCGTCCCTCTCGAGCAGCTGGAGATCGAGCCCTGCGATCAGCGCTCGTTCGACCGTCGGCCCGTCACACTCCACAACTTCTTGGACATCGACGTGGGAAAAGGAGCGCCCCAGCACTGAGGCTGCGCGCAACACGTCAACATCCGACGCCGAGACCTTGTCCAGGCGACGGAGGATCCCGTCCGCCACGGATCCGGGGATACGCAACTCCGCGAGGGGCTTGCGCTCCCAGCCTGAGGGAGTCCAGTAGATGTCGCCGTTCTCGATCGCGTCGTGGAGGTACTCCTCGAGGACGAAGGGATTGCCCTCGCTCAACGAATGTAAGAACGAGACAAACTCCTCGGTGATGTCGCTCTCCCCGAAGACGGCTTTGATCATCTCACCGACCGAGCGCGCTTCGAATGGATCAAGCTCGAGCACGCAGTCAGCGCGTTCCCACGACCGGAGCAGCGGCGTCAGAGAGTGGCGACGGTGCAGCTCATCACTCCGAACCGTCGCGACAACGAGCAACCGTTCGCTCGCCGCGCGCCGGGCGACGTACTCGACCAGCTCGCGCGTCGACGCGTCGGCCCAGTGGAGGTCTTCGACGACGAGGAGCGCGCCGCGCGTCCCGGCCAGCAAACGCAGCACGGCAACAAAGCTCTCAAAGACGACGGGCTTCTCGGGTGCCTCGGTGGCCTTGTCACCCTCGACATGCAACTGCGGAAACAGATGGAAGAGTGCACGACGTGCGCTCCCCAACTGCTCACCGATCGCGGCGACGTCGGCAATCGCGAAGTGATTCGCGAGTGCCTCGATAAGCGGCAAGTACGGCAACGTCAAGTCGGCTTCGGAGCAACTCCCGCGCAACACGACGCAGCCGATCGACTGGGCCCGTTCAACGAACGCATCGACCAAGCGACTCTTGCCAATCCCAGCCTCACCAGTGACCGCGAGCAGGCGGCCATGTCCACCAACCGCGACTGCCAGCGCGTTCTCGAATACGCCCAACTCACGGGTACGGCCCACCAGCACCGGGCATAGCGCACGACCCCGTGGATTCAGGTCCTGCGGCGCGCCTTCCTGTTGCGCGGCCACGTCTGGCGTGTCACGCGATGATGCACGCCAGTCGAGCTCCGGCTCGTGCAACAGGATGGCCTGTTCGAGACGCGCCACCTCGCGGCTCGGTTCGATGCCGAGCTCCTCGCCGAGCTGCGTCCGCAGCCGCCCATAGGCGCGTAGCGCATCGGCCTGCCGGTCCGAGCGATACAGCGCGATCATCAGCTGCGCCCACAGCCGCTCCCGCAACGGGTGCATCGCAACCAGCGACTCGAGTTCGCCCACCAGGCGCGCATGTTGGCCGAGCGCGAGTGTTGCATCGGCTCGGTCCTCGAGGGCGACCAGACGGAGGCCCTCAAGTCGGGCCGATTCCGCGAGCGCCCAGCCCGCGCTGGCGAACTCCACCAGCGCCGGCCCCCGCCACAACCCGAGCGCCTCGTCGAGTCGCTCCAACACCCAACCCGCATCCGCACTAGCGGCGCGCGCCAACCCGTCGAGTGCGCCTTCAAACCGAGCCGCGTCCAGCGCATCCGGCTCCACCGCGAGGCGGTAGCCGGCCGCCCGCGTCTCCAGGACCTGCCTACCGAGCGCCTTGCGCAATTGCGACACGTAGGTGTGCAGCGTTGTCGGCGCCGAATGGGGCGGCCGGCCCTCCCAAAGATCCTCGATCAGACGCTCGGCCGACACCGTCTCGTTGGCGTGCACCAACAGCACTCCGAGGAGCGCGCGCAACTTCGCGCCGCCCAAATGGACCAGTCCGTCGGCGGCTTCGATCTCCAACGTACCCAGGATCCGGAACTCCACCGATCCCGCCCCCCAACGCTGCGGTCTCGCCAATCCGGCGGGACCGCCGAGCCTACGCCCGGCCCACCAGGCCCTTTCTCGAGCAGTCCTCCAGCGCCCCTCCAGCGTTCCTCGCGCGGTCGAGCGCAACGTCGGCTCTACACACCGGCCAGTCGGGCCGGAGCGCACGAAGGGACCGACGCATGAACCGCAACGACCGCCTCCTCGACGAGCCCGTGCCCGGCTACCTCGAGCGGTACGCCGCCGAGGTCGACCAGTGGCGGCGAGAGGCCCTCGCCGCCCGCGCCCGCCGCGCCGCTCGCCACGAGCTCACGGTCCACCCGAAGGACCGGGCGCTCTTCGCCCACATCGCTTCGGTCCTCGGCAACTAGCGCGCCTACCGCTCCACGCCCATCCGTTCGCTCGACACACAGAAGCGAGGCTCCCATGCAACCCTCGACCCCCACCCGACGTGCCGGTCAGCGCAACGCTCTGACGCGCGCGCCTCGCCGCGTACGGCTTTCGTGCGGCGCGCTGACAATCGCTCTGCTGGCTCCGATCGCGCTGGTTGGCCTGCTGTCGACGGTGACCGTGCGCCCTGCCGGCGCCGCGACTCAGACGTACGAGTTGCAACGATGTGATGTGCGCCCAGACACACAGGATGGCAGCAAGCTGAAGATCACCTTCTCCGGCACGGGCCCGGACAGTGTCCAGCAGAACAGCAATGCCAACTACACCATCGTCGCCTCGCTCACCAACGACATGGACCATGACGTCACTCTCACCGCGAAAATCAAGGTCGTTCTGCGAGACAGGGCGGGCGGCGCCGAGCGGTCCATCGACGTTCCCGCGCCGATCGAACTGAACAAGGGACAGTTGAAGAGCGTCTCGCTGTCAGCCGGTTTTGTGGCGACCGGACCCGTCGGAGGGACGATCGAGCTCGTGCCCAAGGAATTGAGCGCCGATCTCGTCGCCCATGCGGGTATCTGGGGGGACCATCCCGAGACGATCAATTGCTCCGAGCCGACCCCGAACACCCCGTTCATCACCACGAAGATCATCGCGAGGCCGGGGCCGCCGAAGCCGACGGACCCGCCGCCGGATCCGCCGGTGCAGCCTCCTCCTCCTCCTCCTGGTGCCTGCTCATACTTGGGGGACACGTACGGCCCCGCGCGCGCCGACAGCACGTTCTCCGTCAGCGGTCCGCTCGAGTACTGGTGGGACGGATCGGGTTACGGCCTCTGCGGCAAGATGAAATGGACCTACTCCAACGGGTTGTACGAGTCGAACGGCGCGGACTGGAAGCCCGCACTCATCCCCTCGCACACCTACCTGGTCGAGGCATACATCCCCAGCGAGCACGCGACGGCGCACGCGCTCTATTCCGTGACCGACGGCGCCGGCGTCAGGTCAGACGTGGTGATCAACCAGCAGAACTACAGCAATGCGTTTCGGCCGCTCGGTCGCTTCAATACGTACGGCGGGTCGATTGGGGTGCACCTCTCCGACCAAGGAGACCCCAAGTACTCGGGGCGTCAAGTCGGCGCGGACGCGATGCGCTTCACCGATCTCGGAACGACTCTCTCGGCTCCCGGCACACCAGTGGCGATCAACACCACACCGAACTCGATCACCATCGGCTGGGCGGCCAGCACCGGCGGTAAGACCCCGATCAGCTACCGCGTATTGCGAGACGGGTCGAATTTGGCGACAACGACAGCGACCTCGTTCGGCGATACCGGCCTGACACCGGGCGCGACCCACACCTACACAATCCAAGCCGTCGACAAGATCGGCATGGTGACGACGTCGCCCAGTGTGGCGCTCGCCACGTTGGAAGGCGTCGACGTGACGCTGCGCTCGAACGGACGCTCCGGCTGGACACTGGACGACTTCGGTCGCCTGGTTCCATTCGGCGGCGCACCACCGGTGCCGGCCGACCAGATCGCGACATGGGCGAACTTCAACATCGCCCGGCGGGTGGTGCTCTACGACGACAACTCCGGCTACGTCCTCGATGGTTGGGGCGGCATCCACCCGTTCTGGGCCGCCAGCGCGACGCCACCTCCCACCGTGAACACCACCACCTACTGGCACGGTTGGGATATCGCCCGCGACCTCCAACTCCTACCGAACCGTAAAGGCGGCTACCTGATGGACGGGCGCGGCGGCATCCACCGCTTCTCTCTCGGCACCAACCCGCTGCCGCCCGAAGCGAGCGTCACCGGGTACTGGCCGACCTGGGACATCGCCCGCGCCATCGCCCTCCTGCCCAACGGGAAAGGCGGTTACACCCTCGACGGCTACGGCGGCATCCACGCCTTCGCCACCGGCACCAACCCCAGACCTCCGCAGATCACCAACCACAGCTATTGGCCAGGCCAGGACATCGCCCGCGACCTGATCGTCAGCTACAACGGCAAATCCGGTTACACCCTCGACGGCTACGGCGGCATCCACCCCTTCGCCGCGCCCGGCGTGGCCGGACCGCCACCAGTCGCCCTCGGCCGGTATCTCCCCGGACAGGACCTCGCCAACGGGCTCGCCGTTTCTCGGCAGGCTGGCGCCGTGTCCGGTGTTGTTGCCTTCGCCGATCAGCCCTCCGGTCCGCCGGCCGGCTTCGGCCCCGGCGTCCGGGCTCGCGGTGTCGCCCTACTCCCCGGTTCATCAACCGCCGGCTACATGCTGCTCGGTGACGGGACGATCACGCCCTTCGGTGGAGCACCGCCTGTCCAAGACGTAGCCACTTGGACCTGGGACATCGCCCGCGCCATCGTGCTACGAGCCGACGGCAAGGGCGGTTACGTACTCGACGGCTGGGGCGGAATCCACGCCTTCGCCATCGGCACCAACCCACAACCGCCGCCAGCGACAGTCACCGGGTACTGGCCAGGCCGAGACATCGCCCGCTCCATCGTGCTCCGCGGCAACACCGGCGGCTACACCCTCGACGGCCAAGGCGGCATCCACCCCTTCGCCATCGGCACCAACCCCAAGCCGCCCGCGGTGAGCGGCAACAGC
>Ga0247727_10000923_pt1 | contig 71527 bp, 57 predicted proteins | sample WisWelCaveWW1625_FD_202498 | JGI IMG/M metagenome (GOLD analysis project Ga0247727, IMG submission 202498) | Biofilm microbial communities from Wishing Well Cave, Virginia, United States - WW16-25 | ecosystem: Environmental > Aquatic > Deep subsurface > Groundwater > Cave microbial mat | place... | reverse complement strand
GCAAGCCAGTTGAAGTACGTCAAACGTGTGAACGGCACCTGGTCGGCGCAGACAAATCTGGCCACAGGTGTTGATCCAATTTCGAGCGTTGGCTGGACGAACCCGCAGCAGGAGAGGGTGCTGTGGCGAGGTACATCGAGCCCGTATGCAATCGGGCAGACAAGCATCAGCCTCGGCTCAGGCCAGGGGCCGCTTGCAAGCCAAGAAGGCGCTCTCGATCCAATGACTTCTTCCGCAGAAGGCCGGGGCGGCAGAGTCATCTTCCCGGGCGGCATGGTCAGCCTTGTCGTGCTTGAAGCTCGGTTGGACACCATGCCCATCGCGTTCACTGCAATAAATGACACAACTCCCATCAGGACTCTGGACGAGTTTGCCGCAGCGCTCAGCACGGAGTCTTTTGTGGGAAGAGGTACACTTACACTTCAGCTTCTCTACAGTGCATCAGGAACTCTTCCCCGTAACGGCAGTTTCTCTCTTGCAGTGAAGGACGCACATACAAAGAAAACACTCGCTGTTGCGAGGAGATTTACCGGTATCCGAGACACAATTCTAACAATCAATGTGCCTTTGAACTATGCAAATAGAACCCTTGAACTTCGCCTTCAACCGCAAGGGTTCGAAGGAAATCTGACATTTGAAGTCGAGCGGTGGTTCATCAGCGATGAGCCTGAAGGACCGCAGTCTCCGGTTGCCGCGGCCTCGCAGCCGGCCGGCGGCCTGGAGTCGCAGCAGCTGCCAACAACCTACCTGCTCGAGCAGAACTATCTCCGTCCGCTCCGCGGACGAGAGTCTCGTCCCGCCAAGGAAGGCTCAATTATGTAGCGGGACGGACCCAACCCGTTCAATCCGGCAACGGCCATACGTTTTCAGCTGCCGGCCGATACACACGTGCTGCTTAAACTCTACGATGTACTGGGTCAGGAGGTATCGACTTTGGTCGACGAGGTGAAATCTGCCGGCTACCACGAGGTGACTCTGGATGCCTCTGCGCTCGCCAGCGGCGTGTACCTCTACAGGATGGTGGCGGGCGACTTCGTTGCCGTGAGGAAGTTCTTGCTCATGAAATGATATCTCAGCTGCAAGCGAAAAAAGCCCGATTCTCATCCGAGGACCGGGCTTTTTGTTCATCATTGTACTGAAAGGCGGCGGATTGCTCATCTCGGGCCGTTCCCTTGAACCGGAGTTATTCTTTCATGTAAGTCTCGCTTCTCCTTCTCAACAGCCACACAAACACCGGGGCGCCGATCATCGCTGTGACCGCCCCGACAGGAATCTCTGCGGGTGAAATGATTGTGCGAGCGAGGAGGTCGACGAGAACGAGAAACGTTGCGCCGGCAAGGAATGAAGCGGGAAGGAGAATTCGGTGGTCGGAGCCAAACAGCATGCGACAAATATGCGGAATGATAAGCCCGACAAATCCTATTACTCCACTGACCGATACCACGACACCGGTTACTAATGAGGCGAGGAGATACGAAGTCCGTTTGACAGTTTCCACATCGACTCCCAGGTGGGCGGCGGTTTCTTCTCCGGTGGCGATCAGATTGTAATAGCGCGACATCGTGAAGAGCAATGACGAAGCAATGGCGACGATGGGGCCGACGACCGCAAGAGAAGGATAGCTGGCCGAAGCAAGACTGCCCATCAGCCAGAGGAACGCATTGCGGACTTCGTGGTGGAACAGCGAGACGAGCACCAGAATGATCGCGTTGAAGAACGCCCCCACCATCACGCCGGCAAGGAGCAGTGTTGTCGGTTCTATCTTGCCGTAGCGCGATGCGGCTGTGTAGACCAGCGCCATTACCCCTGCCGAACCGATGAATGATGCTAAAGGTATCGTCAGGTATCCCATCCCCACCCCCAGACCGATAGCGAGTATCGCTCCTACTGTTCCGCCGCTCGAAATCCCCAGAACATACGGCTCGGCGAGCGGGTTTCTCAACAGCGCTTGAAATACCGCTCCGGCGAGAGAAAGTCCTCCTCCCGCGATAACAGCAAGCAGCACGCGGGGCAGCCTGATCGAAAAAAGTATGATGGCATATTCTTGAGAAAGCCGCACCCCTCCGATGCCTGCGAAAATATCCCGAAGTGGAATTGCCACTGTCCCGACGGCTAAAGATACCAATGCGGCAACGAGCATGACCAGAAGCAGCAAGGCGGAGGTGAAAAGAGTTCTACCGGCCGTGGCTGTCATGGTCGATCTGTAATCGCGGAAAAAGTTCGTTCAAGTGTCTTCCACATTTCGGCTACAAGTTCTCGTAAGCCTTCACCGGTAACGGCCGAAATCAAGTGCGCAGGGATTTTCTTTCCGAAGGTCGCCCTGGACCGGAATAATTTTTTCTTCAGGGATTCATCTGCTAAGTCGATTTTCGTCAGAGCAACAATCTGGGGCTTATCGAGCATCTCTGGGTTGAATGATTTCATTTCGGTCGCAAGTGTTGTGTAAACCTTTTTGGGGTTTTCACTTGTGCATTCGACCAGGAAGACCAACACCCGCGTCCGCTCGATATGACGAAGAAATTGAACGCCGAGCCCTTTCCCCCTGTGAGCGCCTTCGATGATACCGGGCATATCTGCTACAACGAAGCTCTTGTATTCGGAGTATCTGACAATTCCAAGGTTGGGGACAAGAGTTGTGAAGGGATACTCTGCAATCTTCGGACGTGCTGAAGAAATTCGTGAGATTAACGTCGATTTTCCTGCATTTGGAAATCCTACTAACCCGACGTCGGCAAGGAGTTTAAGTTCCAGCTCGATCGTTCGCTCCTCACCGCGAGTGCCCTTTGTTGCAATTCTCGGCGCCTGATTTGTGGGTGTTGCAAACTCGGCGTTCCCTCTACCCCCTTTTCCGCCGCCGGCCACGACGACTTCATCGGCGTGGTCGATCATGTCGGCGATGAGCTCGCCGGTTTGTGCATCTCTGATAACCGTTCCGCTCGGCACACGAAGAACAATGTCCTTTCCCTGCTTGCCCGTTTTGTTCGCCCCTTTTCCGCTGTCTCCATTCTGCGCGCGGTAATTCCGTTTGTAGCGAAAGTCCATGAGCGTGGTGAGATTGCGGTCGGAGCGGATAACCACGCTCCCGCCGCTGCCGCCGTTTCCGCCGTCGGGTCCTCCCTTGGGTACGTATTTTTCCCGCCGAAAGCTAACGCATCCGTTCCCGCCGCGTCCGGCTTTCACGACGATTGTTGCCTGGTCAATGAACATGAGAGGTCAGGGGCTTGCGTTTCGCGACGTGAATCGCTGCTGCACAAGTTCCAGAAAGCGGACTGCGTCTCTTGAATAAGGATCGACCTCGTTGGCGATGAAGAGCTTATCGATGTAGACGGAGGCATCCTTCCACGAAGCCATTGCGTTGAGGGCTTTGAGAATAGCTGAGTATTGCGCGTCGTCCCTTCTGAAGATTTTCTTGATGATTCGCCTGCGGTCGCGGTTGGAAATGATCTCGTTGAGGTCGGGAAGTCCTGCCCGTTTTTCCCGTACAGGCTGGATGAGTTGTTGACGTTCAAAGGATTGCGAAGACGACGGTCGTTCATTACGTGCTTCCGCTGTTTCGACAACAGGCGGGGATTCAGGTGCGACACCGAGAGCCGATTGTTTCTTCGTGAATGTCTCATCGGGTATGAACGCTTCATCGTTGGTTCTGCGCACCTGCTCAAGGATTTCTCCGAGCTGATCCATGGTGAGTTCGTTCACCCCGCGCTGGGCGATATGCTGTTCGAGAACTTCACAAATGAGCCGCAGGCGTTTGTCTTCGAAGAATTTTACGAATACTTTCGTCTGAACGGGGATCGCGTGAGGTGCAGGGGCGGCAGGAGGCGTCGAAAAATTGATGAATTCATAAATTGGGCCCGTCATGCGCGCAAGTTCCGATCCCTCTTTTCGGCGGATGTACTCACCATCGATGCGCAGGAGAAGGTTTTGAAGTTCGTTCATCGTCAAGGATTCGAGCCTCTTCTCATCGATATACCGCAGGAGTATCTCCTTAAGGTACTCGTGCCCGCCAAAGTAGGCCAGCATACTCTTCACGTCGGAAACGGAAGCTGAAGCATTCGTATGGAATATAAAGCTCGTCAACGTCCACTGCGGACGGACAAGGAGGTTGAGGACAAGGTGCACCCCGTCGTCGACCTTCTGGAGGAATTCTTCACGCAAGAAAGAAAAATTGAGGACGAGAATGGAATTCATCTTCCGCTGAAGGGCCTCCACTTCGCCGTTTGAGTAGTCAAATCGGCTGTGTGTTCTTGTGCGGCGCAGCTCGTCGTTCAGTATCCGCTCAACGTCCGAGCGAAAGAAGACCTTAAGAGGGTGAGGGACCTCTGCGGCAAGGATTTCCCTCATGCTGACCGACTGGTTCTTGCCGATCGTTCGTGCTTCCACATTTCTGATCAGGCGCTCAGTTTCGTTCTCCAGCACGAATTATCTCGAACCCTTTCTTGTCACCGATCGTACGCGGTCGATTTCCTTCTTCGCCGCAGCCTTAAAGGTTCCATCAATCCCGGGACGATCGATGATTTGCTGATACATGGATATGGCTTGATCGAATTTCGACATTTTTTCGTATGACTGTCCGGCCATATAGAGGGAAGTTGCCGTCCATTCGAGTCCGCCCTGCTTTGTAACAAGATAAGGGACTTTAAGGAATTCGAGAATTGCCTGCTGGTAGTCCCCTTTAGAGTAATAGGCTTCCCCGATATCGTAATGGATCTCCGGCTCAAGGTCGCTTCCCGCTTCGTTGAGGAGGTTTTGAAAATGAACTATCGCCTGGTCGTAATAACCGAGCCGGGTGTGTAACACTCCGATGCTGATGAGCTTGTCCATCACGCTCGAATCGCTCGGAAAGCGTTCGATAAAGTCGCGTGTAACCTTGAGTGCGGCATCGTACAGCCGCATGGCCTCGTACGCATCGACGAGGTTCTCCATTGCGTACACAAGAATATCGCCCGCAGTTTCCGGCGATTCCACGATCTTCTGGTAGAGGGTAACGGCGTCCTGATACTTTTCGGCATTGAAGTTGATATTGCCCAGCGAGAGGTACACCCGGGCTATAACATCCGATGTCGGAAAATTTTTCAGGATGGATTCGTATTTCTTGATGGCCCCTTGCGTCTTGTTGCCGGCTTCGAGAATCTTCCCGAGAAAAAATTCTGCCCACGCAGCAAACCGGGTTTTGTGGTAATCGTCGGCAACGTTCTCAAGGGTCTTTTTCGCGTTGACATAATCCTGCTGGCGATAGTAATAGAGTCCTTTTTCGTATTCTACTTCAGCCAACGACGATTCACTGTTCTTGTACGTCTTTGAAAAATCGGCAATAAGCGGCTGCGCGCTTTTCCAATCATGCTGCCGCAGCTTGCAGATGATGATCCGCAAAAGACAGAACTCTCTGTCGGATGTGCTCTCGGCCGTTTTGGCGAGGAGCGCATATTGCTTTGCCGCATCCGCGTACTGTTCCGTCTGGTAAAAAAGATCGGCTATCTCCCGTGTTGATTTTCCACCGGCATTCGTTGCGGCGGCCTGCTTGAAGTATGTTGTCGCAGCCTCAGGTTCTTTTCGATCGCGGGCAATGACCCCCAACGCAAAGTACGCGTCACCCGCCGTGACGCTCTTCCGGTCATGCTGGAGATACGTCCTGTACAACTCCGCCGCCTTCTGCTTGTCCCCCTTACGATTGAAGGCAGTTGCGAGTTTGAAGAGGAGCATGTCGTCGGATGGGGTTTGAAAGGGAGAAGACTGTTGCAAATCCCAGACGGACTGGAACTGCGCAACGGCATCGCCGACTTCACCTGCTTCGAGGAGTGCGTCGCCGAGAGCGACCGCAGCACGCGATGCGAAGTCTGTATAAAAATGATCCGCGATTATCCGACGGTGCAGGTCGACACCCTCGTTTGGCTTGTGTTGATCCATCATCATTCCGGCAAGAAGCCAGCGGGACTCCGCAGCGTGACGCCCCCGCGCAAACCGCGTGACGGCAGTGTTCAAGGCGAACAGAGCAGAATCGGGGAGGTTGAGCCGAGAATAGATTTTTCCCAAACGCAGCCAGGCATCCTCGGCGAAAGGTGAGTTCGGAACATTCCTGACCAGCTCGTTGAACATTCGTGCGGCCTCGCGGAGGTTGCCCAACCGCTCCGATGATGATGCAAGCATCAGGAGAACTTCGTCGCGTCTCGGAGAGGCAGGACGATTTGCGAGATAATGAGTGGCGAGTGAAGCGATCTCAGCATCGGGTTTTCCTCTGGTTTTTATCTCCATGCTGTAGAACGCCGCATCGTCGCTCCGTGTGCTGGTGGGGAATTGTTTGACAAACGCATCGTAATAGACGATCGCCTGTGATTCAGCCTGGGGCTCCAGGTCGGCAAGCAGGTGATAGCAGCGTGCCCGGTAAAAATAGGCGTCGACGAACTGCTTCTCATCCAGCCCGGCGTCGATCGCGTTGCTGAATTGCGCCGCGGCCGAGCGATAATCCTTCAAGTCCTGAAAGTAGATCTCGCCGAGTTTGAACGCCATCTGGGCGCGGGATTTTTCGGTGACCATTTCTCCTATGAGCATGGCAAGTTTTTCCAACCCCTGATCACGATTCTTTGCCCTATGGTTTTTCAGAAACTCAATGCGCCCTTTGGACGGAAGAGCATGTTCGCTCGACGGATATCCCTCAACGAGTTCTTCATACGAAGACAAGGCGCCGGCAACGTCATCCAGTGTTTGGCGACAGCGGCCCATCGCAAAGAGAGCATCGTCCGCCTGTGAAGCGCGCGGGTACTTGACGAAGACATCTTCATAGGAATTCGCCGCTCTCCGAAAATCGTTGAGACGACGTTCGTAGATGTCGCCCAGTCGCATCAGGATTTCGGGGCTTGCAGGATTGGATGGGTAGCGGTCGAGGTATGCGAGATACAGGGATGTCGCACCGACGTAATCCTTGAGTTTGATGGCGCTCTCTGCTCCCGAGACATATGCTTTCCGTTTCCACGTGTCGTCCGCCCTGGCATTCAAGACTTTTCGGAAATACGTCAGCGCTGTCTGGTGATCTCCCGATGCGGTCGCCGCTTCTCCGGCCTTGAACTGGATCGCTGGCACAGATTCGTCGGCAGGGAAAGCGGAAAGAAATCGCTCATAGCTGCTCAGTGCTTTCTTGAAATCCTGGAGGTTGCGGTATGAAGCCCCGAGCTCGGCGAGGGCATCGCGGCGTACGCTCGGTTCAGCCGAAGAATCATCGAATGCCTTTGTAAACCGATCGACGGCTTCGGCATCCTTACCCGAGAGCTGCAGTAGTCTCCCCAGCTCAAGCGCAGCGGCCGCATATGACGTGGTCGACCTGTAATTCGACACAACTCGATTGAACAATCGTTCCGCTTCCTCGGAGCGCCCCTTCGCGTCGAAAAGTTTACCGAGAAGCAATGTAGCCCGGGCTTTTAAGGAAGGATGATCCGCGGATTGGATTACACGATTGAATTCGCTTTGAGCGAGCTCGATCCTGCCTTCTTCGGCGTGGAGCTCTCCCGTGCCGAGTCGGGCTTCATGAATGCTGCTGCTCGTCGGGTAATCCTGGATGATCGTTCGCAGCGCCTTGCGCGCATTTTCTTTTGCTCCTGCCCTACGGTAGAAGAGAGCGGCTTTCAACAATGACTCGGGCGCCAGGGAACTTTTCGGATGAAATACCTTCACCCGCTCATACGCGGAGGCGGCCTCGCGGTCGTTGTTCATCGCAGCATACGCGTCACCCACGCGCAGCCAGGCTTCAGGGGCTTTCGGATTGTCGGTGTAGGCGAGGGCGAAATTCTGAAACGTCATGCGCGCCTCCTCGAAGCGCTTCAACCTTACTTGCGTCAGGCCCAGGTAGAAGCGCGCCTCGATGCTGTTAGCCGTGCCCGCGTATGCATTGATAAAATTGTTAAACTGGTCTGCCGCAAGGTCGTACATCCCGGAGTTGTAAAGATTGACGGCGAGCTTGAATTCAGCATTCTCCTTCGTGTCCTGTGCGTCCAGCCCGTTCGTGAAGAGAACGATGGCGACAAGAAATGTGGTGATCGGTTTTGAGATCATTGACTTCACAGTTTTCGAATAAAAGGTACAAGATATTTGGCAGTTGTGCAAGCAGGATGAGGAACTCGATAAGGGCAGAAAAACAACCCCCCGAACTTTTAGTCTCCGGAGGCAGATGTTCGTATCAGGAGAGATTGCCGGAATATTTCCTTGAGCGGAACCCTTTTCCGTGTATGGATTCGACCAACACTTGTGCTTTTCGAGTTTTTTTGTTAGTATGCACAAAGTAAAAAAGAAGAGTTTGCACGCCTCAGGCTTTTCATTAACTGCAATTCAAGGTAGCTTCATGGAGTTCGTCGTTATCCTCGTACTCGCCGTCGTTATTGCGCTTCTGGTTATCATTCTGATCAAACGGCGCACGTCACAAACCTCACCCGACAACGCCCAGCCGCTCTTGCTTATGCAGCAACACGTGGAATCCCTGCGTACTGATCTTCGCGAGAGCCTGAAAAACATCACCGATAACGTGAACATTCAGCTGGCAGCCGTTACGCAGCAGATCCAGTCACAAACCGGCAATGTTGCCAGCAGGCTGGATAACGCGGCAAGCGTCATTCGTGACGTGCAAAAGAATTTAGGTGAGCTGGGGCAGGCGACACGAGAAATTAAGGAACTCGGGCAAAGCGTATCGAAGGTCGAAGAGCTTCTCCGGGCGCCCAAGCTGCGTGGTGGACTTGGAGAGCTGCTGTTAGAAGACCTGCTGAAACAGGTCATACCAGCCGAATACGTCGAAATGCAATACCGCTTCCGCAACGGACAGACGGTCGACGCGGTGGTAAAAACCTATGATAGAAAAATGGTTCCCATCGATTCGAAATTTCCACTGGAAAACTTTCGCAAAATGATCGGCGCCCAGAGCGACCAGGAGAGGAAACCATTGCACCGAGATTTTATCAACGACGTGAAGAAGCACATCGATTCGATTGCTGCAAAGTACATTTTGACGGACGAGGGGACGTTCGATTTTGCGCTGATGTACATACCGGCAGAGAATGTCTACTATGAGACGATTATCAAAGATGAAACCTCCGATGGCGGGAATTTGTACTCGTACGCACTGGAGAAACACGTTGTGCCTGTTTCGCCGAACAGTTTTTACGCATATTTGCGCGTGATTGCATTAGGATTACGCGGCCTGCAGATCGAGAAGAGCGCAAAGTCCATCATTGACAATCTGAATCGCCTGCAAGGAGAAGTGGGGAAGGTGCGGGATGCGTTTGAAGTCCTTGGCTCGCACCTTGATAATGCCAGAAAAAAATACGAGGAAGCGGATAAGCGTCTGACTCATTTTGAAGATCGATTGGAGAACATCGCGGACCGGTCGGTGGAAACCGGGAAACCTCCCGAACTGATTTCGGAGAATTCAGAGAGGAATCGTCCGGCAGATTGACCGAATTCGCGACGGCGAAGTTTCCCTTTGCCGGCAATCCACGGTTATTGCCTGGTCGAACGAGCGGCTTGTGAACGTGCGGAAGGGAGCGGAAGATGTCAGGCTGCTCCTTTGAGCATCATAGATCTCTATCTAATCTCTATTCATTCCTTAACAGAGGACCAATGTATCTCAAAAGTTCAACTTTAACAGTGACCGATACCCGTCCGGGTATTCGGGGAGAAAAACTGGATGTCATTGTCGCGTATGCCGACTTGCGAGGCTTCTCGGCTTGGTCTCTCAAGGCATCGGCAAGACAGGTAACGAAGGTGGTGGAGATTATTTATGATCGGGTCATCCAGCTTGCTTTTTTCTATAAGCACACATTCCATAAATTCCTGGGCGATGGCTTTGTTTTGGTCTGGGAGGTCGCCGATCATGGGACGTACGCTGAGGCACTGCGCTGGGCGTTGAGCGGTGCGTTTGAGATTCATAAGAGATACTGGTATATGACGAAAGCATTGCAATTCGACTCTGCGCCCGGATTTGGTATCGGTCTATCGTGCGGTGTGGTTATCCGGATTGATCCAGAGACGTTCGTGCCAGAGCTCAATGAACCGGACTTTGTCGGGTATCCAATGAACTGCGGTGCCCGGCTGCAAAAACTTGCCGGTCCCTATGGTACTGTGCTCGATTGTAAGGGAGTGCAGGTTGCGCAGGAGCGTCCGGATAGGGTGCTCCGCAAAGGGCATCGTCTGTTGGCTCTCGAGCTTGTCGAACCGTCGGAAAAATCGCTCGCCATGGCGCACCGTCTTACGGGAATGCACGAAGAAGACCTCTCCGGCTACCGATATGTGACATGGCCGTACATGCAAAACGCAAGGTGGAAAACCGACGGGCGGTTTTGAAACATCCACATACGTAATTATCATCCCGATGACGCGAGTTGAGCAGCATAAAATGATCGAAGCCTTGCGTGACTACCAGCACAAGATGAAGGGTCGCGACATGGAAAGTTTTGAGATGTTCCGGAAGCGCGACCGCGATGATGAGGAGCTGGATGTGCTTTCCCGGCGGCTGTTGATGGAATTATATAGGAAGTACGTGCCGGAAAGATTCCGATGAAAGGTGAAATAAGCCGGAGCGGATGACGGGATCCGCCACGGATGAAAAGACGAAAGGATTGCATGACTCAATCCTTGGTCTGATTATCTGCTCTTAATCATCCTGACCCGAACGACCGTAAACGCCATGCCGCGGCATGGGTTTTAACAGCGTTCTTGCTTGGCGATATCACAGGGTTGTGTTGGGCGCTTCGAGGTTTTCTGGCGGAATGCTCCTTCATCGACTTCGGCGCTGCGATTTGATCCAAACCGGAAGGTTGCCTTAACCAAATAGAAAATAATCGGATGATCCATGCCGGTCCTCCTTGCGAAGAAATATTCGAAACCGATTCAGAGCGTCGAAGAAGAAATACGCCGGCGTCTGCAGGCCGAAGAGGCGGACACGTTCATCTACGTCGTTCCCACCAAGCGGAAACTGCGGGAACTTCAGCGCGAGCTGCTTCACGTCGTTCCGGCGAAAACGAGTCTGGCATTTCATCTGTTTACGCTGGAAACACTTGCCATGAAGTTGTATTCGACATTCTGCGCGCCTGCTCAGGTTGTGTCCGGACCATCACAGGCGGTTCTCATGCACAATGCCTTCGAGCTTGCGAGGAAGGACCTGCGCTATTTCGTCGTATCGAGTGAGAGACGCACATTACCGAAAGGAACCTTCCAGAAAATCATTGACGTTATCAATAACTTAAAAGAAGCCGGAGTCTATCCCTCTGCCCTTTATGAGGAGCTTGGATCGGCGGAAGTCGGGGAGCAGCCAAAACTCCAGGACATCCTCACCATCTACCGACACTACGAGAGCGTACTTGGCGATCGGTTCATCGATCTCGGTGGAATATACAAGGATTTGAATTTCCGCTGGCAACCGGAGACGGCGGCGGCGCTCTTTCGGGAGACGTTTCCACGTGTGGATGTAATTTTTGCGGCGGGCTTCGATGAGTTTTCCGATCCAGAGATCACAATGCTGGAGCACCTTGCTCAGCTCGGGGGCCTCGCCATGATGATTCCCTTCGATTATCATCCGGAAAACGACGCCCTCTTCGGGCACTTGCGCGAGAACTATCAAAAATTTTCCGATCTTCGTTACGGCCTGATCGGTCGATCCCTCCCGGAAAAGACCCCGGCAGGAAGGGAGGGATTCCGCGAACACGTTTCCAGGAATCTTTTCCGCCGCGATGGTCACGCTGCGGTTGATTGCAAAAATCGCGTCACGTTATTCCGTGCTGCAGATCGTCACGAAGAAGTCGTTCTCATTGCAAAGCTGGTCAAATGCCTTGTGCAAAAAAGCCCGGAACGCGATCTCAGCAAGATCTGCGTGGCGATGTATCAGCCGCAGGTGTATACGAACCTTTTCCGCGAGGTGTTTTCCCGGTACGGTATTCCGGCCAACATCACCGATCGTTTTGCGCTCGATCAGTCGCCGCTTGTCGTCGCAATTCTTTCGCTCCTTCACGTGTGGAATAACAACTTTCGGCAGCGCGATATTCTGCGCGCACTTTCCAGTCCGTATTTCGATTTCACAAAGTCCGGTGACACAATTGATGCCGGGAATCTTTACGAGGTGTCCGCACGGCTGAAGATCACCGTGGGGAAGCGGCAGTGGAGGCGGCGCATTGCCCTGCGCCTGGCACAGATTGCCGATCTCCTGCGGGAGGCCGATGATGAAGTGCAGGAAGAAGAACTCCGCCGCGAAGAACGGCGCCTTCACAAAGCGCTGGCGGACATCGAAAGGCTGACGTCGCTTTTGCGCCCCTTTGATGCGCGGTTGACCCCGATTCAATTCAAGAGTCGGCTCGTTGAGCTGCTCGACGAACTCAAAGTTTCCGCACGGCTCCTTGGCCTGTATGGTTCCGTAACAGAAGAACAGCTTGAAACAGACACGCGCGCCTTGCAGAGATTTCAGAGGTTCCTCGACGAATTCCTTACGATTCTCTCGCTACGAGAACAGCAAGGGCTTGGTGACGGTGTCGCGGCTCCCCTTTCGTTCTATCTTGAAGAGCTTCGTATCGCGATTTCTCACGTTCGCTACAACATCCGTCAAAAATATGGATACGGCGTTTATGTAACGTCGCTTGAGGAAACGCGAGGATTGCAGTTCGACGTCATGTTCGTCGCAGGACTTGTTGATGGCGAATTTCCGCCTGCGTACGATCCGGATATCTTCTTGAGCGAAACTCGACGGCAGAAGAAGGAACTGTACCATCTTGTCGAACACCGGTATCTGTTCTACCAGGGAGTGACGAATTTTACCGAACATCTGTATCTCTCCTATCCCGGCAAGGACGGCGACCTGGAACTTGTACCTTCCTCATTTCTCGATGCCTTCCTGACCATAGTCCGTACTGAAACATGGCTGGAGGAACTTCCGCAAGAACTGCTCCTTCCGGTTTATTCGGAAGAAGAATTGCTTCAGCGGATGGGCAAGAACGTCGGTGCGGCGATGGCAGCAGGCCAAAAAGTGGAGCTTGGCAATCTTCTCGATAGATACGGCTTCCGGGAAATCGCAGAACATCTCCTTCACACGATCACGGTAGAATATTCAAGAACCGTTACCCACGCGCTGCCCGAATACGAAGGAACTGTTTACGGGAAACTGAGCGACGAAGCCCGCCGAAAGCTCGAAGCTTTCAAGAACAAAGTCTTTTCGGTATCGCGGCTCGAGAGTTACGGGAAATGTCCTTTCCAGTACTTTTCCAGCCGGGTGTTGCGTCTGAATGTCTTGCCCGAAATGGAAGAAGGACTAACTCCGCTCGAAAAGGGAGGCGTTATCCACGAAATCCTTTATGAGTTCTACGTCGACCGGCGTGAAAAAAATCTGCCGCCATTATTCGAATGTTCGGCTGCTCAGTTCGATCAGGCTCTCCATGATCTTAAGGCAGTCGCGCGCGCGAAACTGAAAGCATTGAACATTCCCGATGTGCTGTGGCGTATCGATAAGGAGCTATTGTTGGGCGGGCATGGCAGAAAGGGTGCCCTGGAATCGTTTCTCGAAAAAGAAGCCTGTCGTAAACTCAACGTCGTTCCAAAATATTTTGAAGTTGCCTTTGGCCCTTATGTCGGCGGAAGGAGGGCGTCGGATCCGCGGCTGGGCGATAAGAATCCCATTACTGCGGGCAACGTGCAGTTGCGCGGAAAGGTCGACAGGATTGAAGTCGGAGAAGATATCTTTACGGTTATCGACTATAAAACGGGTGAACATACTCCTAGGAGGGAAGAAATCGATCTTGGGATGAGTCTTCAGTTACCGATGTATTTGTATGCCGTTGAACGCCTGCTTGCCGAACATTCTCGTCAGTCGCTTAAGCCGGCGGCCGGAATCTATTACAAGCTTATCCCTGCGAAGGAAGAATTGGGACTGGGCAACGCTGAGTTCTCGGGGAAAGCGTTTCCCTTGGCGAGAAAAAGCAAGCAGTTGATGGAGAATGGCAAAGCGCTCCGAGCGTTGGTCGATCAAGCCATTCTGTTTGTGAATGAATATGTTGATGACATCGGCCACGGAAAGTTTCCTTTGACAACTCCTGAGAAAGCCGAAAGAGTGTGCCGGTACTGCGACTTTCAGCGCGTCTGTCGAATTCAAACGCAGATACCCACTATTCTCGAGAGCGTGTAGGATGATTCCTGTCAAAGTTCGTCAGGTCAGTCCGACAGAATTGCGTATCGAATGGGACGACGGCCATGTAGGCCGGTACACCATGCAAACTTTGAGGGACAACTGTCCATGTGCCTCGTGCAGGATCGAAAGGGAAGAAGCCGAAGGGACAATGACGCTTCCGGTTCTTACGCCCGGCAAATACGATCTACGCGGGGTCGAACCTGTGGGATCATATGCGCTGCAAATCTCATGGGGCGACGGACATCGCACAGGAATTTATACGTATGAGTATCTTCGGCAACTATGTGAGTGTGAGAATTGTGTTGACGCAACGGCTCATCAATAGTTTTGTAGAAAAAGGAGCGCGCTCGTGAAACAGTTCGAATTGTTCATCATTCTTCTTCTGATGGGCAGCGGGGGTAGCATGAAAACTATCACCTATCATTCTCTTTCGATAGATGATAAAGCTGGTTCCGGGGATCAACATGAAGTACTGGCAAATTACCGGGAAAAAAAGATAAAAGCAATTTGCAGCGCCAGTTCTGGAATGCTTACGACCTACGCTCACTGTTTGGTGTTTGTAGATGAAAAACTGGCAGCTAAGTTTGATTGGTAAGAAGACTGACCGGTGCGTAAAAAGGAATACGAATGAACGACCTATGTCGCAAGGAGGAATAGATGGACGACGAAATTCTTGATGAAGAGTGGAGCATCATGTACCAGGAGTCTGAGCACGTGAAGGTGCTCGACTCGAACACGTTTAAGAAGGCTGTAAAGACTATCAAGGTGCGCAAGCCCATCGTGGTAAACGTCGGCAAGACAGTTAAGAACGCTGTCGAGCTGATGCAGCAGAAACTGCTTGGGTGTGTTCTCGTCGTGAAAGAAGGCAAGCTCGCGGGCATCTTAACCGAGAGGGATGTCTTGATGAAATCTGTCGGCTCGGGCAAAGATATGGCGAAAGTCAAAGTCGAGGAAATCATGACCCCCGATCCCGAGACGTTTCAGCCGGTAGACAGTGTTGCGTATGTCCTCAATGCGATGTCGGTGGGCGGCTACCGGCACGTTCCCATCGTCGATGAGCAAAACCATCCTCTTGCGGTTGTCTCATCGAAAGACATTGTCAGTTTTATCGTCGAGCACTTTCCTGAGGAAGTCTTGAACTTGCCGCCGCGACCCATGCGCCGAACCGATGAGGTGGACGGCGGATAATCGCAAGATCCGTCAACTGAGAACTGACAACCGACAACTGAAATGCCTCAACATCAACTTCACCGAATCGGGATTCTGACTGGCGGCGGCGATTGTCCCGGGCTTAATGCCGTTATCCGCAGCGTCGCAAAACCGGCGATGTCGTTTTTTGACGCAAAAGTCATCGGCATCCTCGACGGATTCGAAGGGCTGGTGGAAGGGAGGATGCGCGAGCTTTCCAGGCTCGATGTCTCCGGCATCATCAATCTCGGCGGCACAATTCTTGGAACGTCCAACAAAGGCGATCCATTTCGTTACCCCGTGGAGGGGTCCGGTGGAATCACCATTTCTGATTGCTCAGCGCGGGCGATGGAGAATTACCGGGCCTGGGGACTTGATGCATTGTTCGCCATTGGAGGAGATGGGACGATGAACATCGCTTACAAGTTTGCGCAAATGGGGATGAACGTCATCGGGATTCCGAAAACCATTGACAACGATCTTGAAGCCACAGACGTGACGTTCGGTTATGATTCTGCTCTTGCCGTTGCGACAGAGGCCATCGATCGACTTCAAACCACGGCCTCGGCACATCATCGGGTGATGATTGTAGAAGTGATGGGTCGCTATGCAGGCTGGGTCGCACTCGGAGCCGGACTCGCGGGCGGGGCCGATATCATCCTGATTCCAGAAATTCCTTTTCGATGGCAATCGGTTTTCGAGACAGTGTTGAATCGAAGCAAGGGGGCGCGGTTCAGTATCATTGGTGTTGCCGAAGGGGCGAAACCCTTGGATGGCGAAATCACGGTGATAGAAAAGGATGCGAAGCGCACCGACCCTATCCGGCTCGGGGGCATTGGCGGCATGGTGGCGAAACGGATTGAAAAGGAAACAGGACTTGAAACACGAGTGACAGTCCTGGGACATCTTCAAAGGGGAGGTAGTCCGACAGCATTCGACCGAATCCTTGGCACGAGATTTGGCGCACTTGCGCTTCAAGCCGCTTCGAGGGGAGAGTTTGGATGTATGGTCAGTCTGCGCGGCCGCGATGTTGTGACTGTCCGTCTCGAAGACGCCATCAGGTCCCAGCGGCTGGTTTCTCCGAATTCGCAGCTCGTTTTTGTCGCGCGTTCTGTCGGGACGAGTTTCGGAGATTGAAAATTGGATAGTCGCTTGGTCGAGTGGCTTGCTAGCTCGTTGGCCGTCACGATCCACCAACGGAATCCATGGGCAGCGTGAACCGGTTCATAGCTTGACTACAAGAGCACATCCCCCTGAAGTTAACATCATAGAGCCGGATTTGCTGCTTGCCGCCTACGCTGCAGGCTATTTTCCCATGGCAAACTCACGGCTCGGAGATATTCGGTGGTACTCTCCCGATCCCCGCGCAATCATTCCGCTGGATCGGTTCAAGGTTTCGCGCAGCTTAAGACAGGTACTCAGGAAAAGGCTTTTCGAGATTCGGGAAAACACTGCCTTCGAAGCAGTCATCCGTAACTGTGCAAACCGATCGGAAACATGGATATCTGAGGAGATCGTCCGGAGTTATCTGCAACTGCACCGACTCGGATACGCCCACAGCATAGAAGCATGGTGCGAGGGAGCGCTCGTCGGCGGATTGTACGGCGTGACACTCGGTGGAGCATTCTTTGGCGAATCCATGTTCAGTCGCAAACGGGATGCCTCGAAGGCAGCACTTGTCCACCTCGTAGAACGTTTGCGCCACAAGAGATTTGCGTTACTGGATACGCAGTTCATCACGCCGCATCTGGCAAGATTTGGCGCGGTGGAAATATCCAGGGAGGACTATCTCGACATCCTCAATCGGGCGATGACGAAGCATGTAGCATTCTGCCCATGAGAACAACGCGCGCGCCTCTTCATACTTTTTGATACATAATTCGTAAGGGAAACCAAATGAGAAACTGCGTCTTGATTCTCCTCATTTTCATCCACGCTCTCGCCCTCTCTCAGAGCCGACTTCTTGCGATCAAGTGCGGCAGGCTCATTGATGGAAAAAACAACCTTGTGCAGGAAAACGTTGTGATTGCGATGGAAGGAAATATCATCAAAAGCGTTGGCGCCTCGATTCCCTCTAAGGCGGAGATTATCGATCTGAGCGCGGCGACGGTTCTTCCGGGCTTGATCGACTCTCACACGCATCTGCTTCTGCATGAAGGCGACTACGATCAGCAACTCTTGAAAGAATCCCAGGCTTTTCGCGCGATACGCGGTGCAGTGGCAGCGGAAAAAACACTTATGGCAGGGTTCACTGCTGTGAGAGACGTGGAGACGGAAGGAGCAATGTACGCCGATGTCGCGCTTCGTGATGCTATTAACGGAGGATACATCAGTGGGCCCCGGATGCAGGCCGCAACAAGGGCGCTAAGCGTGACAGGAGGATATGCGCCATACGGTTATGCACCGGAAGTGGAAGTCCCGTATGGTGTTCAGATTGCAGATGGAGTCGATGGGGTTCGGAAAGCCGTTCGCGAGCAGATCCGCTACGGTGCCGACGTGATTAAGATTTATGCCGATAGTCGTTACCGGCACAGGATGGCGGACTCACTTGTCGGATCGCCAACCTTCAGTGACGAGGAAATGAAAGCGATCGTTGAAGAAGCCGAAAAAGTCGGGATCCATGTCTGTGCCCATGCCTATACAAGCCGGGCAGCCCAACGAGCCGTGCGTGCGGGTGTTCGATCAATTGAACATGGATTATATCTGGACGACGAGACGTTTAAGCTCATGAAGCAAAAAGGTGCGTACTGGGTTCCAACACTCGTTGCCTACGTTGAATTCGCAAAAGACACCGCGATTTCTCCGGCGATAAGAAGTATGGTGGAATATTCCGTGAAGCGCCACAGAGAAACGTTTCAGCGGGGCTTGCGATCCGGAGTGAACATCGCATTCGGCACGGATATGTACAATCCTCACGGCAGCGGGACGAAGGAATTTGCTTTGATGGTGCGCTATGGTATGTCGCCGATGAGGGCGGTGCAATCTGCGACAGGTGTGGCGGCGGAATTGCTTGACTGGAGAGGAAAAGTCGGTGAAATCTCGCCCGGCGCATTTGCAGACATCATTGCCGTTGCCGGCGACCCGCTGAAGGATGTCTCTCTGCTCGAGCATGTGAAGTTTGTCATGAAGGATGGAAAGGTCTATAAGAATGAGATTAGGTAGACAGAGTGGTTCGAAGCTGATTGCACTTCTATTGCTTGTTTCCACGGGTGGTTTGTTTGGACAAACCGACGATACGACGGACATCTGTGCCGTTCTCGATGGGCAGGTGCAAGCATGGAACGAGGGCGATATTGGGGGATTCATGCAGGGGTACTGGAAATCCGACAGTCTGCTCTTTACGAGCGGCGGAAGTATCCAACGGGGATGGCGGGCTACTCTCGAAAAATACCGGAAAAGCTATGACACGAAGTCGAAGATGGGCATTTTGAAATTCTCCGACCTCGAGGTCTCACTTCTTTCGCCGCGATCGGCCTGGGTTTTCGGTCGCTGGAAACTGGAGCGTGAGCCTGACCATCCAAAGGGCGTCTTTACGCTCATTTTCAAGAAGTTTTCCCATGGATGGAAGATAGTGCATGACCATACCTCATCGTCGCGGTGACCAACCCTGAAGACAATGCTAGAAATGATCGCTGAAGCAATTTACGAAACAAGCTTCCCGACGTTAAAACTTCTTAAACGCGGCAAGGTGCGAGACATATACGACCTTGGGGAGCATCTGCTCATCGTCGCCACAGACCGGCTGTCGGCGTTCGATGTGGTCATGCCGCAGCCGATCCCGTACAAGGGCAAAGTTCTCACGCAGATTTCGAACTTTTGGTTCAAGGCGATGAAGGGCATCATTCCGAATCACCTCGTTGCGACGAACGTGGATGATTTTCCGAAAGAATGCCAACCATACAAAGAGCAATTGAGAGGACGAACCGTTGTGGTGAAGAAAGCCACGCCGCTCACCGTTGAATGCATCGCGCGCGGTTATCTTTCCGGCTCGGGGTGGAACGAGTACAAACAGTTCAAATCCGTCTGCGCACTCAGCCTTCCCGACGGCCTCGTTGAGTCTTCACGATTACCGGAGCCGATTTTCACTCCATCGACGAAGGCAGATGTGGGGCACGATGAGAATATCAGTTTCGCGAGAGCTGCTTCGATGATTGGTAAGGAAATTGCCGAAAAAGTGCGCGACACGACGATTGCGATCTACAAGAAAGCGTGTGAAATGGCAGAAGTGCGTGGGATTATCATCGCCGACACGAAAATGGAGTTTGGGCTCTGTGACGGTGAGCTTATTCTCATTGACGAGCTGTTGACGCCGGATTCTTCCCGGTTTTGGCCGAAGTCGAAGTACAAACCCGGGACTGCCCAGGAGAGTTTCGACAAGCAGTACGTGCGCGACTACCTACTTTCGATCAACTTTGACAAGCGTCCCCCCGGACCGATGATGCCGGATGACGTAATTGCCAAAACGTCGGAATTATACCGGAATGCTCTCAAGTGGCTAACAGGCAGGGATGTGGATTGAATGAGCTCGTTGGCGATTTATTGAAATTTTAGTTACTTTGTTCGTCGCAACCGTTCTGACTGCATGGCAGTCTAATCAAGCAAGTTCCCCGACCTTCTTTATCTAATGAATTGACAACTCATGGAGGAAGATATGATCCGAATCATGTGGTTTTGTTGTCTCTCTTTGCTTCCGGCAGGCCTTCTGATGGCGCAGGCAAAGGAATCGAAAATTTTTCCCTACCCCATCAACCAGGTCGCCCTTGAAAATGGCTTGAAAATCGTCTCGATACCGTTCGAAAGTCCGGGGATCGTTGCATATTACACCGTTGTTCGAACGGGATCTCGGAACGAAGTCGAGTTGGGAAAATCCGGCTTTGCGCATTTCTTCGAACATATGATGTTCCGGGGAACGGAGAAATACTCGAAGGATAAGTACAACGACATGCTGAAATCCATCGGCGCGGATAACAATGCTTTCACCTCGGACGATGAGACGGTCTATCATACATTCGCGAGTGCGGATGCTCTCGAGACGATCATGGACATCGAGTCCGATCGGTTCATGAATCTGAAATACACGGAGGAGGATTTCAAGACGGAAGCCGGCGCGATTCTCGGCGAGTACAATAAGAACTATTCGAGCCCGTTCATGACCATCGAAGAGAAAATGCGGGATGCCGCGTACGAGAAGCATACCTACAAACACACGACCATGGGGTTTCTGAAAGACATTCTCGAAATGCCAACCCAGTACCAGTACAGTTTGCAGTTCTTCGATCGCTGGTACCGACCCGAAAACTGCGTGCTCGTGGTTGTCGGTGATTTCGACCAGAAAAAGCTGATAGATCTCACGAAGAAGTACTACGGTAGCTGGAAGCGCGGAAATTACAAACTTGATATACCGCAGGAGCCTTCACAGAAAGAAGAGAAATCGGTCGACCTTCCGTGGAAAGCGAAGACCCTGCCGATTCTTTCCATCGGGTATCACGGCCCGGCATTCAGCGACAAGGATATCGACATGCCGGCAATCGACCTTCTCTCGCAAGTTGTATTTTCGGAAGTATCGCCGTTGTACAAGAAGCTCGTCATAGAGGAACAGCTCGTCGAGTTTGTCCGTGGTGGTCAGGACGACAGCCGCGACGCGGGAATGTTTCAGGTGTTCGCGCGCATAAAAGACCCCAGGAATATCGACAGGGTCCGGGAAGCGATCTACGCTGCAATCGAAGAAGCGAAGACGAAACCTGTCTCGGTCGGACAGCTTGAATCGATCAAATCGCACATGAAGTATCAGTACGCGATGGGGTTGAACAATCCAAAGTCCGTTGCCGGCAGCATTGCGCATTATATCCAGCTCACAGGGGATCCGGAGTCGGTCAACCGTGTCTATGCCCTGTACGACAAGGTAACGCCAAGCGACATTTTGATGGTGGCGAAAAAATATTTCAACAAAGAAAATCGCACCGTCGTGCTTCTAACGGAGGAGAAGAAAAAGGAGGGCACACAATGAGACCGGTCACACTATTCCTCGCACTCTGTTTTGCTACCATGACACTCACGACGCTTCTCCACGGCAGTGAAGGATTGCGCTTTACGGAAATTCGCGCAACGACCTCTCCGCTCATCACGTTCCGTATCATTCTGCGGGCGGGAGCAATCAATGACGCGGCGGGGAAGGAAGGCCTCAATGCGTTGACGGCATATCTCATTGCGCAGGGCGGGACGAAGGAACTGACCTATGCACAGGTGGTGGAAAAGCTTTATCCGTGGGCGGCGAGCATCGACGTCCGACCAGATCACGAAATAACGACGTTCGTCGGAAATATTCACCGGAATAACCTTGAGGCATTCTACAAACTCTTTTCCGATTTGCTGTTGAATCCTCGATTTGACCCTGCAGATTTTCAGCGCGTGAAAGATGATGGCATCAACTATCTCAAGAATACACTGCGTGCCACCGCTGACGAAAACCTCGGCAAGCAGGCGCTGAACGCTGTGATGTTCGAAAATCACCCCTACGGGAAAACCGAAGTCGGAACTGTCCAGGGACTTACCTCGATAACACTCGACGACGTCAAGCAATATCACAAGAATATGTACACCCAGGCACGTCTCTGGGTCGGGATCGCCGGCGGCTATCCGGAATCGCTGGTCGAAAAAATCAAGAAAGATTTTTCTGTCCTGCCGATGGGAGAGAGAAAAGAAGTATCCCTTCCGCAACCTCCGGCCATCAAGGACATGGAAGTGACCATCGTCGAGAAGCCGTCGCGTGCCTACGCAGTTTCGATGGGTTACCCTATTCCCGTAACGCGAAAGGAAAAAGATTATTATGCGCTCCTCGTCATGAACTCCTACTTTGGCGAGCATCGGACGTTCAACGGTGTTCTTATGAACCGTCTCCGGGGAGACCGCGGGCTGAACTACGGGGATTATTCCTACATTGAAAAGTTTGTCGGCGGAGTTGGCGGCACGGTCTTTCCTGACCTCAATACTCCGCTCCGGCAGCAGTTCTTCAGCATCTGGCTTCGTCCCATCCAACCGGAAAACACCTTTTTTGGGATCCGCAACGCCCTCTTCGAGCTGAAGAATTTGTGTGAAAAGGGAATCTCGATGGAGAATTTCGAACAGACAAGGAAGTTTGTCATCAACTATTCGAAGTTGGGGGCCTCGACCTTGAGCCGCAGGCTTGGATACCAGATGGATTCGGAGTTTTACGGGACGCCGTACTACATCGACTTCGTTGAATCGGAACTCAAATCGCTGACCGTGGATGATGTCAACAACGCCATCAAGAAGTATCTCCATCCGAGCGACATCAAGATTGCCGTGGTGGTGGATGAGGGGAAGGGGAACGATTTTCTTAACGCGATGATCAACAACACTCCTTCACCGATCAAGTACGCGTCACCTGTTTCTCAGTCTATCCTCGGTCAGGATAACGTGATCCAGGTATTCCCATTGAAGGTCAATGCGGAAAAATCGAGGGTTGTAAGCGCGAAGGATTTGTTCGAGAAGTAATGATAGGGTCTTAATGAATATTTAAGAGGTCTCTGGTAACAGTAAGGGGAACCACGTTTTGATTTTATCAACAAGTAGCGTTATATTTGGATAGCCAAATGGGAACCTTGAGCGTGCCTATAGAAATTAGTGCTTCGACGGCAGGGCGATTTCTGCGGACCAGTGCCCTTGTTGACACAGGCGCGACACATACGCTCCTTCCCCGGAATATCCTCGAAGAACTGGGAATTAAGGCCATCGATCGGGTTCCCTTTCAGATGGCGGATGATCGAACGGTTGAGTATGAAGTAGGTGAGGTTCGACTCCGTCTTGACGGGAGAGAAAGAACGACGTTGGTGGTTTTTGGAGCGACAGGTGTGATGCCTCTGCTTGGAGCTACCACACTTGAGCTCTTCAACCTTGCCGTCGATCCTGTCCGCCAGAAATTAGTGTCTGTCCCGGGGTTGATGAAACAGTTTTGAACTTCGGAAGCAGCGCGAGGAATTCCCATCAAGAGAAGTCCCCGCCGCCGACCCTGCGAGTCGCCGACACGTAGAGCGTGGGTCACAATGTTCAGCCAAAAAGGCGTCCCTGAGGTGGGGACGCCTTTTTTGTTTTTCCCTCTATCGATTTGTATCTTCCCCGGGGAGAATCATGGCCCGGAAAGGTTTCAAAATCCTCGACCATCCCGCCGATCTGGGCATCGAAGCCTTCGGCAAGAACTTGAAGGAGGCCTTTGAACAGGCAGCGGTTGCTTTGATGTCGGTCATTCTCGATATTTCAAATGTCCACGAGCCGACGACGAGAACGGTCCGGCTTGACGCTTCCGATCATGAGCATATGCTCGTTAAGTGGTTGACGGAAGTGCTGTATTTGTATGACGGGCAGCGGTTTGTCAGTTGTCGGTTCGATGTTAAGCAGTTGACGGTCGACAGTTTGAAGGCAGTGATTTACGGCGAAAAATTTGATCCGGCAAGACATTCAACCAAGCTCGATGTTAAGGCAATTACCTACCACCAATTGCAAATAAAGAAAAACCAGCAAGGCTTTTCCGTAAGGGTATTCTTAGATGTCTAAGTTTACAACTCGAACCTGATGGTTGGTGATTAGCAGGTAAGGGTTATCGGTTAGACAGTTCGAAGTTGGGAGTTCAAAGTTTTGTACTAAGTAAAGAAGGGCGAGCATGGTCATAAAGAGATTTGAAGATATTGATAGCTGGAAGGAAGGGAGGAATCTCGCGGCGAAAATATATGCCATCAGCAGAAAAGATGGCTTTAAGTCGGATTTCGGTTTGAGGGATCAAATCTGTCGTGCAGTTGTTTCAATAAGTTCTAACATTGCAGAGGGTTTCGAGTCGCAATCGAATTCCGAGTTCATTAAATTCCTTACATATTCCCGTCGCTCGGCGGCAGAAGTGAAGAGCCAGCTTTACCTCGCGCTCGACAATGGCTACATCTCAAAACAGGAATTCGAAGAATTGTATCAACAGGCAGCCCAAGTTTCAAAACTCTTGACCGGATTTATCAACTACCTCAAAAACAACAAATCAAGAAAGAAGTGAGACTTCGAACCTCGAACTGGAAACCGTCAACCGATCACCATGTTTAAAAAACTTGACGAATACCGATATATTATTCCTACTTCGTATAAACCGGGGATGCTGGTTGAGGGTTTGATCTACGCGAACGAGGAGCTTATTCGCCAGATTGAAAAAGATCAAACCAAAGACCAGGTTGCTAATGTTGCGACGCTGCCGGGACTTGTAGGCCGCTCACTTGCCATGCCCGATGCTCACCAGGGATACGGCTTCTGCATCGGCGGGGTGGCTGCGGCGGACCCCGATCAAGGTGTTGTGTCCGCCGGCGGCGTTGGTTTTGACATTAATTGCGGCGTGCGGCTGTTAGCTTCCCCCTTTGACCAGAAAGAAGTTCGACCAAAGCTTGAGGAATTGCTGAGCCAAATCTTTCGTGATGTTCCCTGCGGGACGGGGCGGCACGGATTGCTGGATGTCGGGAAAACCGAGCTGGACGACGTCCTCCGCGACGGTGCCCAGTGGGCAATCAAAAAGGGGTATGGCAAGGAGGAAGATGCCGCACGAATCGAGGACTACGGCAAGATTCCAAACGCCGGGTCATCCTTGGTCAGTTCACGAGCAAAGGAGCGCGGACACGATCAACTCGGGACGCTTGGGTCAGGTAATCACTTCCTCGAAATTCAGATCGTTACCGAGATCTTCGACAACGAACTTGCCTTGCGATTCGGGCTGCATAAAGAACAAATTGTTGTGCTGCTCCACAGCGGTTCTCGCGGATTAGGTCATCAGGTATGCACCGATTACCTCGATGTCATGCAGACTGCTATGAAGAAGTATGGGATTTCGGTTGTGGATCGCCAGCTTGCATGTGTTCCTGTCCAAAGCGAAGAAGGAGAACATTACCTCCAGGCGATGGCCGCCGCTGCGAACTTCGCGTTTGCAAATCGACAAATGATTACACATTGGGCGCGGTATGCATTTCAAAGAATCATGGGGAGTGGCGATCTTAAGATCGTCTACGACGTCTGTCATAATATCGCGAAGATAGAAGACCATTATGTGAACGGTGGACGGAAGCAGGTTCTCGTCCATCGAAAAGGGGCGACGCGCGCGTTTCCCCAAAGGCATCCGGCGCTGCCGGAGGAGATACGTGATGTCGGTCAACCTGTTCTGATTCCCGGCAGTATGGGGACATGCTCGTACGTGCTTGTCGGAACTGAGCAAGCGATGAAGGAGACATTCGGATCGTCCTGTCACGGTGCGGGACGCGCAAAAAGTCGTACGCAAGCCAAACGCGAGACAACGTCGGAACAACTGCTGAGAGAGCTGAAAGGGAAAGGCATTCTGGTCAAGGGACAATCAAGAAGCGGTCTAACGGAGGAAAAACCCGACGCGTACAAAGATGTCAGTCAGGTTGTTGACGTCGTTCACAATGCTGGCATCGCGAAAAAGGTCGCGAAGCTTGTCCCCATTGCTGTGATGAAAGGATGAAAATCAAATCAAAAATCAAAAGGAAAAATCCAGAATGGCCAGAGCGTAAGCCCCCAAACCTCGAACCCATAACGCGTAACTCCAACCATCAAAGTTTCAACTTCGAACTGTTCATTTCGAACTGCTAACCCCTTACTGCGAACCGTCAACCAAATTCATGCCCATTCTTACCGATTCGCAAAAGAAAGCCCACGATTTTCAGCGTCACCTGTCGGTTACGGCGAATGCCGGTTCCGGCAAGACAACGGTGCTCGTCAGCAGGTTCATCAGAATCTTTCTCCAGACCGATGTGCGTGTAAACGAGCTGGTCGCGATTACGTTCACGGACAAGGCAGCAAGTGAGCTGAAAAAGAGAATCGCCGACGCGCTTGAAGAACGGACGAAGAACGAAACGGACGGTGAGAAAAAACTCCGGCTTCAGGAAATGCGCTCTCAGCTCTCTTTTGCCCATATCGGAACCATTCATTCCTTCTGCGCGCAAGTACTCCGGGAGTATCCGGTCGAGGCCCGAGTCGATGCAGGATTTACCGTTCTTGAAGTAGTCGACCAGCAGATTCTCGAACGAGAGGCAATCCGCGAGACGTTTGAGGAAATCCTGGAGGCTCCTTCTTCCGGTGCGGACGAGAAGACAAGGGATTCGCTCTTGTTTGCCGTCCGGGCGCTCGGGCGAAAAGAAGTTCTGGATTACTTGAGTTTTCTCCTTGCCAAGCGGGAGCAAGTTGAACGATTGGTGGCGGACAAGGGTATTTTTCATGAATTGTCATCCGATAGCGACATTCTCGCAGCATGGAGGGGAATTCTCGAGAGCGCTGTTGAACCCTTGCTGGGCGATTCGCGCTGGCGCACGTTTACCGAGCGTCTCCTTGAGACGGCCGCAGGTAAGGAAGCCGAGGCGGTAAGAGAAGCGCTTCTTGGCTGGCGAGATGATTCCCCACTTCCTCAAAAGCTCCAAATCTATTCAAGAGTCCTTCATGCGATTCTCACGCGCGAGGACGCAATCAGAAAGACCTTCGTCGGTCGAAACCGCGATGTTGCGTCGTTGGAGGGAGAAAGAGGGTTTCTCTCTTCTCACCGAAAAGCAATCGAGCGATTATTTCCCTATGGGTCTTCGTTGATTGATGAGGGCCACGACATGCTGCTTCGCCTCAACCGGATTCTCTTGCTCCTCTTCCGGCGAGCATTGGAGCGTTACGAGGCAAAAAAGGCCGAACACGGCGCACTGGATTTTGAAGACCTGCAGCTTCGTATGCGATCGTTGCTGCAAAACCCTCTCATTCGCCGACGCTTGGCCCAAAAGTTCAAGTACATTATGGTTGATGAATACCAGGACACGAATCGTCTCCAGTATGAAATTCTGCACCCCCTCGTCTCAGATTTTCAATCAGGCAACCTTTTCATCGTAGGAGATCCGAAGCAATCCATCTATGGCTTTCGCGATGCCGATGTCGAGGTATTTGAAGCAACGAAGCGGGAAATCGAATCCCATGCTTCGAGCGCGCACCCGTTCCGATGGGATACCTCAGAGGTCGACTCGACCGAGGAGGAACGGACAGGTCGCGTTGTTCTCGCCGACAGCTTCCGGCTGCTCACTGGTATCATCGCGTTCGTAAATCATGTTTTTTCCCGGACGGTGCAGAACTCCGTAGACAATCCCTCGGGAGATGCGGAAAGTTTAGCGCCGGGCATCGGCTATACGGAGCTTGTCAGAGGCAGGCTGAACGATGCGCCGGGATCGGTCGAGCTCTTGTTGATACGAGATAGCGACGGGGCGGAGGATGGAGAAACTGATCGTGAGGGACTCTCCGCGATCGAAAAAGAATGCACGATGGTTGCGCGGCGCATACTTGCGCTCCAGCAAGCGGGGCATGTGATATATGAAGCCTCTGCGACGGATTCAAGAGAAGAATCCCCGCGGCCCTTCGAATATCAGGATGCAGCAATTCTTCTTCGCTCAAGGACGCACCTTGCCGCCGTGGAAAAAGCTCTCGTCGAGCATGGGGTCCCTTATCTCGTTTCCGGAGGGATAGGATTCTATCAGACGCAGGAGCTTTTTGACTTCTTTCATTACTTCCAGTTCCTATTGAATCCCCACGATGATGTCGCCCTCGCAGGAATTCTTCGGTCGCCGTTCTTCGCCGTTTCCGACGCCGAACTATTCGAAATATCGCTCGCCGAGAACAAAGAGGATTTTTGGTCTAAGGTAGCCTCCCATGCTGGAGATTCTCAGGCTTCCTCTCGGATAAAACGTGCCAGAGAGGTTCTGGAAGAACACGTTCGTGTTGCCAACCGGCTGCCTGTCGCTTTTCTCGTGCAGAGAATCCTGCGCCAGACGGGATGGATTGGAACGATTGAAGGGATGAAACGGGGAGTCCAGAGTCTGGCGAACATCCAGAAACTGCTTCGCATCGCTCGCGAGTTTGAAGGCAGGGGATATACCGGTCTCTTCGACTTTGTCGAGCGGCTGAAGACGTTAATCGAAGAAGAACGACGTGAAGGCCAGGCATCCATCGGGCTCGCCGAGAACTGTGTGCATGTCATGACGATTCATGCCGCGAAGGGCCTGGAGTTTCCCGTGGTCTTTATACCGTTCTGCGGTTCACGACCGCGGTACGACGAAGCGCCGTTCCTCAGTCCTGACATCGGAGTGGGGTTCCCCGTGGTCGAAGAGAGTGACTTTGACAAAGAGGTTGTGCCGCCAATTTACGGATTGCTCAAACATCGCGCGAACGGAAAAAGAATTGAGGAAGAAAAACGGATCTTTTACGTGGCTTGCACGAGGGCGCGGGATATGCTCGTCCTTTCCGGAAACGTCGTGGGCAAAGTGAGGCGGGGTTCGTTCTTCGGCTGGACACTGGATGCGCTGGGGATCGATCCTTCGAGTGTCCAGAGCGGGACGCTCAAGATCCCACATCAAAAAGTCAAAGCTCTGGAGATTGTGGGTGAACGATATCGAGCTAAGGAGATAGACTATCCACTCACGGTTCAAATCCATACTTCGCTAGATTCGATTCCTCTTCTTGCCCGTGCCGAGAGAAAAGCGTTTGAATTGCCGCCCCTTGGCGAACTTCGTATCGAACCGCTTTCCGCAAGGGTGAGTGGTGAGTTCTATTCTGCGACGCAAATCAAAACGTATCTGGAATGTCCTGCAAAATATTTCCTGAAATATCGATTGGGTCTTCCGGAACAAGAGGGTAGGCCGTTTGACTTCGATGAGAATGAAGATGCCAATGATAATATCTTAGGCGAGCAGGAAGGCTTGCTCACCCATATGATCCTTCAATCCATCCATACGCCGGACATGAATGACGACGAGCTGCAGAGACTCGTTGACGGAGCTTTGAAGTCTCTTATCCTGGAAACCGATGGTCAAAAGAAGCGGCTCGCACGAGCCGTGTTTCGCAACGTCCGAAATTTCGTTGACTCAGAATTTGGAAAGCTCGTCCTCTCTTCAGGCAATTTTTTTGCTGAACACACGATCAACGCAACTCTCGGCGGTGATTATATTACCGGGACCATTGACAGACTCTACAGGACTGCCGAGGGCAGGTGGTGCATCGTGGATTATAAAACCGATTTCGTGAAGCTTGCAGGCCTTCCTCGTCGGGCCGAGCATTATCGGCCGCAGGTTGAATTCTACGCTCTGTTAGTGCACAAGTTGCTCGGGCAGCCATCCGTCCTCGCCTCCCTTGTGTTCACTTCCCTTCCTGCGCAGCCATATCATTTTGAGTTCGATGAACAAATGCTGCACGCCTTCGAGATAACCGTTGGGGCTGTGATCGACAAGATCAAAGGGGGGGATTTTGATCGGAGTGACGGGAACTGTGCCGAATGCCGCTACAAGTGTGATGAGCTCTTTGCTTCGGGAGGCAATCCTCCTGCCCGGATCGTTCGAAGATCATAGCAATACCCTATATTTCCTCGGAATTCCGATATTTTCGTCTTCATTGGATATCAATGATTTCCACGAAGGACCTCAAGTCAAGATTTAAAAAAGAGCTTGCATCTTATTGAAAAATTGACTAATAATTTGGGAAACGGATCACTAGGAAGGTGAATGTGCATGACCCAAACTGAGCAGGTCCTTGAAAGTGTTTCTGGAGGATTCTTCGCGCTCGACACCGACTACAGGTTTACGTACTGGAACCGTGCGGCGGAAAAAGGAACCGGCTTAGGTCGTGGTGAGGTGCTTGGTAAAAATGTGTTTGAGGTATTTCCCAACGCGCGCAATGCCGAGCTGGGTGAGAAGTATCGAATGGCAATGGAAACAAAGACGTTCCAGACCATTGAGACCTCCTACAGAGACGACAGGTTCGAAGCCTGGTATGATGTACGGATCTACCCGACAGAAGGGGGCCTCTCAGTTTTTTTTCAGGACATCACATTGAGGAAGCGCGAAGAGAGGGAGAGGGAAGCGCTGGTGGCCATTTCCCACGGTATCAACACGTCGCAGTTTCTTGACGAGATGTGTCTCGCCGCGGCGGGACAGATTGCCCGTTTCTTCGACGTTCCTTCGAAGTTTGTCTGCATCTATCAATTCGATCCCCGTCGGATGCTCCTGCATTTGATCGCACCCTCGCTTACAGAAATCCCTCGCGCCAATGCCGATATCGGCCACAGAATTGTCCACGATGCCGATACGAGTGCGGCTGTGTGCGCTGCGCTGACGAAACAGTCCGTCATCACCGATGAACTCGTTCGCAGCTCAATCGCACCGTTTTTCATCAAAGAAATCGAAGAATTGAAACTGAAAACGCTTGTTGCTCTACCACTCGTTGTGCAGGACGAGCTCCAGGGTGTGCTTGAGGTTCTCTCGACCAAAGAAGATGCCCATGCGCAGGGGGAACTCGGTCTGCTCTCGGTCATTGCCAACGAGCTATCGATCGGCATCAGTCGCAAGAAGCTTATGGAGGAGATTACCGTAAAAAACGTGCAGGTCGAAAATGAAAAGCATAAAACTGAAGAAGCGAACGAGACTCTCAAAAAGTTTCTTGCGACATTCAGTCACGAGTTGCGCGCGCCGCTCAATTCCATCGTCGGTTTTTCGGAGTTTCTTTCCGAAGATTTTGAAAAGATGCCTCCCGAGCAAGTCCGGGAATTCATGAAGAATATCCACGAGAGCGGAAAACATCTCCAGCAGCTTATCAATGACATTCTGGATCTCTCGAAGATCGAAGCAGGGAAGGTGGAACTGGATGTGGCGAGTTACCCTGCAGGCTATTTCATCGATGCTGTGCGCAGGGTGCTGCAAACGGCCCTGGAAGAGAAGCAGGTTGAGCTGACATACGATATTGCCGCCGATGTCGATCACCTTGTCGTTGACCAGATCAGGCTTAAACAAATCCTCGTCAATCTTGTTTCCAACGCCGTGAAACACAGTGATTCGGGAGGGCGGATCTGCGTCAGAATTCAGCGAATCGATAATGAAATAGAACTCAGCGTGACCGACCAGGGTGCGGGAATACTTCCCGAGGACTTGCCGAGACTCTTTCGTCCGTTCCTGCAATTGAAAGAGAATGGAGGAAGCAAAGAAGGGACGGGTCTCGGTTTAGCCATCACCAAACGCCTGGTGGAACTTCACGGGGGCCGCATCTGGGTTGAGAGTGAAATAGGCAAAGGCAGCACTTTCACGTTTCGGATCCCGATGTTCGTTCCCGCGGAAACGTCAAAAGGAGGAGAGCAATTAGTAGGTGCAATTGAAGAAGTGCGCCGGGGGAGAAATGAAAAAACCTTGGTTCTTGTTATCGAGGATAACCCCCAGGCTGCCCGCCTGATCGTGAAGTATCTCCGGGATGCGGGATACATGACGGAAATCGCCCGTGACGGCGCTGAGGGAATCGAAAAGGCAAAGCAGCTTAAACCCCACGTTATCACGCTTGATATGCTGCTCCCGCTCAAGGACGGCTGGCAGGTCATGAAGGAACTGAAGCAGCACCCTCTTTGCAAAGATATACCTATCGTCATAATATCGATTACGGATGAGAAGAAGCTTGGATTCAGCCTCGGCGCTGCAGGCTATTTTGTCAAACCTGTGAACCGGGAAGATTTACTGGAAACACTCAGCACTATCCCGATGCATCGGACCGAGACCAATCGCCATCCAAAGGTGCTGATGATCGATGACGACAGCACAGCGTTAGACTTGATTCAAGTCATTCTCGACGCTGAGGGATACGAAATCATGAAAAGCTTGAACGGCAAGGAAGGCATAAGACTTGCCCGGCAGGAGCAGCCTGATCTGATTATCCTTGATCTCATGATGCCTGAAATTTCAGGCTTTGACGTTGCCTACGAGCTGAAACAGGACACATCGACCCGCAACATCCCGATCATCGTTCTCACGTCGATGGATATCGACGAAGGTGCCAGAGAGCAGCTGCAGGGGTTCGTTTCGGGTTTGATGACGAAATCCCGTTTTACCAAGAAGGACTTGCTGCGGGAAATAAGCGCCATCGAGAAGATGAAGTAGTCCGTTGAGCTGGTTCGCCGCCTCTTTCAACATGTTGGACCGACCTAATTGTTCGCCTCATCAACTTTGTGCGCAGCGTATCGTGTCAAATCACATTCTCCGTTCTTAGTTCCGCTTTGTCCTAAAGATTCTTCAGGTTGCTTTTCCCAATTACTCGAAGTATCTTCTAGTCGTGGGTATTTCGATCCAACCTGGTTTCGTATGCTGTAGGATGGACCCCGCATCATAACGCTGTCTATGAAACAATACTCTTTCATTCCGGCGATTATCCTCGGCCTCGCACTGGCATTTCTTTCATGCGATGAATTACTTCCCTCTCGTCAGGATCCGGCTGTTGTTTTCGAGGCAGAACTCTATGACGCGAGGTATATATTGTTGGCTGGACTTCTACCACAGAATTACATACAAGTGCATTACAGGTTCAGGAACGTTTACGACGAGACCCTGCAGGGAACAACTCAATTCAAAGGGAAAATAGAACTCATAATCAAAAGAGATCCTGCTGTTAGAAAGATCGATTCTCTCAATGCAGCAAACTTAGTACTTGCCCAGTCCTACAATAGCCAAACTCACGTGCTGACGATAGATCCCGGCAGCTATGCTTACTTCGAATACAGATGGGATCCAAGGAATCCTGCCGATAGTTCCTTACGGTATCAAATGTTTCGTTATGCGGTAGACAGTACGTGCAGATTCGCAATCGTCGACACGGCAACAAGAGAAACGACCTGGGTCTACCCGCGAAGCATAGCGGAGAGAGAGACCTTCCTTCTGCAAGGAGAGGTCAAAGTCTTTGATCAGACGGCGCCCGTGCGGTTTGGGCCAGTTGAGCTTTCGTTTTGTCATGTCATGGCGGCTATTGATACAAGCACTTGTCCTCTCCCGATTTGCAATAGTCCATGATCATATCCGTCTCGTGCATGGACATCGGTTTGAGGAACCAGGACTATGCATGAATCCGAACAAAGAGCAATGAAGCGGCTTCTTCTGATCCTCGGCATTGTTGCGAGCGCAACATTCTTCAGCGGCCTCGATTCCTGGACAGTCGGATGGGCTGGAACGATGGGAATTCTTGAAGGCAAAGTCCGCGAGAAGGAAAGCCGTCAGCCGCTGCCCGGTGTCAATGTTCAGATCGCAGGAACGGGATACGGCGATGCAACGGACGAAGAAGGGTATTATCAAATTAATCCGCTTCGAGCGGGTTCCTATAATATCCGGTTCAGTCTCCTTGGCTATAAAACAGTGGTCATGGAGAAGCTCGTGGTTCCGCCCGATATTCGGACTCGTATTGATGTTGAGCTTCAGCAGAGTCCAATCGAGCTGGAGCCGGTTGAGGTTCGGTATGAACGGCCAATGATACAGAAGGAGCGACCCGCAACCGCCTATTCTATTGGTGAGGTGAAGTTGGAAAAACTTCCGGTGACGACCTACCAGGAGGTCTTGTCGCTCCAGCCTGGAACGACTCGCGAGGGGAATGTTCGAGGGGGAAAATCCAATGAGGTGAGCTTCTTGATCGACGGGCTGCCTGTGCAGGATGTCATCGGCGGCGGGCTTGCTGCGGATCTTCCGAAAAGTTCTATAAGCGGACTTACGATATACACAGGAGGTTTCGAGGCAGAGTACGGGAACGCGCTCTCGGGTGTGGTCAATGTGGTAACGAGAAGCGGCGAGGATCGCCATACCATGGCTGTTCGCCTCGAACGCGATAGCTGGCTCTCCTCCGCCGTAAACAAACAGCAGGACCGTGCGACACAAGTTGAGCTTACGGCGGCCGGCCCGATGGTTCCCAACCGAATTACGTACTTCACAGCAAACACGTTCACGGCAAGTGACACGCGCTGGTGGCAGGATTTTCAGAATTTTTTTTCTTCTCCGGTCCAGCAGGACTTCACGGGGTTCAGCAAGATCGAATGGATTTCCTCTCCCACGTTTAAGGCGAGCCTGCAGGGAGTGTATTCTTTTCGGCGATGGCATGATTACGAGTATAGCTGGCGATATAACCTGGATGGGCTGCCAGCCAGGTTTCGTGATGCCTTCCGCATTGCTCTCATCGCATCGAACACGATTTCAGAACGCTCTTCTTATAGTGTAAGTTTATCTACGTTCTATCATCGTTCTCGCATTGGCGAAGGGTCGAAAGATGAACAGCTGTTGCAACCGTACCAGTATGATTTTTTTCTTCGGTACATCGTCGATGGGAAGCGCAATTGGTGGGCAGATACGCGTCAGATCATTTATACGTTGAAAGGAGACTTCTCGACGCTGATTGGCGAGGAACATCTCTTCAAAGCCGGGGCGGAGATTGATCAGTACGGTATTTTTTCCGATCTGGTGAAGCTCGAGCCGCAAACAACGTATTTTGGAAAACCGATCCTCGATGCGCCGCTGTTGAATTACAGCAACACCTACAGCTATTTTCCTCGTTCGGGAAGCGTGTTCGTGCAAGACAACGTGGGGTTGTCGAAAGACGGCTCGAGTCTGATCGCCGGCCTTCGATGGGATTTTCTGGACCCGACGGCAGATCGGCCCATTGTTGAGTTCATCCCAACGCGTCCGAATGAGTTTGATCAACGGGTCACGGGATACGCGCGGGCAAAGTTCAAACATCAGATAAGCCCTCGCCTGGGGGCATCGGTTCCGGTCAGTACCTCGACGTTTTTCTTTGTAAACGTCGGACGATATTTTCAATTTCCGCTCTTCGAATTCCTGTATTCCGGCATCAACCCGGCGCAGCTTCGGCAGGGGACGAGAAATGTATTGACCGGAAACCCTGACCTGGAGCCGGAGCGGGTGCTTGCGTGGGAGATTGGTCTGCGACATGATCTTGGCGATAATATGCTCGGTTCGGTTACGTATTTCAAGAAAGATTTTGAAAACCAGATCGACTCGAAGACCCTCGTGCCCTTCGATAGTAAGGCGGCGGGCGATTTTGGTTTTGCCTCGTACGTTAACAATGCGGCGGCAAATGCATCTGGATTCGAGTTCGTCCTGAGTCGTGAGAGAGACGAATTCCTCTCTGGATCGGTTTCGTACACCTATATGGTAACCGAGGGCGCGAGCGAATATGTCAACCAGATTATAAATTATGCACAGTGGGGCTTCCCGCTGGCCCCGAAGCTGTTCCCGTTGAGTTGGGATCAGCGGCACACGATCAAGGTTGATATGGATGCGAAAGTTTTCTGGCAGATTCAGACGAATCTCGTTGTGCTCTACAACTCGCCGCGGCCCTATTCTTTCTTTCCCACGCGTGACGGCTTCAGGCCTCTTGATCCGTCATACGTTTTCGTCCCCAACAACGCGCGCATGTCGGATGTGTTGTTTGGCAATCTGAAGATCTCGAGGCAATTCAACCTCAGCGAAGCATCCCGCTCCTTGCTGACGGTGTATGCCGACATACGCAACCTGTTGAACAAGAACAACATCCGCTGGGTTGATTCCAACGGGCGTGCGGGAGGCGAGCTGGATGATCCCGGCGCATATTATGAGCCGAGACGTGTGCGGGTGGGAGGGAGGTATGAATTCTGATAGTTTGACAATCCTGGGTATTCGCCGTACATTATCTGCGAAGAGAAATTTTAGAGGTATGTAGCGTTACTCGTGAGGTAGGTATGATGCCTCGGTTCACCTGGGTTCAATCGCTTGCCGCCGTCGTTGTTTTCTGCGCCTTCGCGTTTCCTTCCGACCAGAAGTCCTCTGCGCCACAAAATCCTGTCAACGTTCGTAATGTGCAGGGTGTGCCAACAGCCACGAAGATCAATATTAACAATATTGCCTCCTGGTACAATGCGAACGGCGAGCAGGAAAGACAACCGCAGTATGGAAGTGCCGGACTCTGGTTTCCGCGGGGAACGGCGAACGCAGTATATTCCGCAGGTATCCTCTGGGGCGGGAAGTTCCGCGACGGCGTGGCTCCCGTTATCCGGGTGAACGGGCAAATATACGCGAACGGAACCCAACCTGGAGCGATCCTTGGGATTCAAACGGGCGATGCAGAAGATCCAAACTCGCCCGATGTGCGGATCTGGCGCATCCGAAGAGGTTATGCTACTGCGGATTTGAGCGAAGACGTCCGTGAGATGTTCTCCCTCCTGCCAGGTCAAGTGACGCTTCCCTGGATGATTGATTCGGTGAAGAACCAATACTCCCGTGATTGGCGGGAATGGCCATGGCATAAGGGTGCGCCGTTTTACGATACCGGATACCTGACGACGGGCGGGATGGTCGTGGGTGTGAACAACGGCGTGCTTGACTGGGGAGAGGATGGAAATCGCGATGGCATTCTTGATGGAGGAGAAGACGCAAACGGCAATGGAGTGCTCGATGGAGAAACGCCCGGCATTGCGAACGCCGATCAGGCGATCTGGTATGTTTGCAATGACATTGGCGTTGCCCAGCCATGGGCTTCTCCCACGAGCGGAATAGAAGAACAAACGACGATTTGGGCTTACTCAGGGGCGAGCGCACTAGAAAACATCGTGTTCAAACGATTTCGCCTGATTTACAAAGGCCTTGCATCAACGCCCGACACGGCAAGGATCGACAGCATGTATGTTGGTCAGTGGTCGGATGTCGATCTAGGTGCCTACACTGATGATTTTGTCGGTTGCGACACTTTGCTAAACCTTGGGTATGTCTATAATGCAAATCCAACCGATTATCTCTACAGCCAATTCGGCCTTGTTCCGCCGGCATTGGGTTACGATCTGGTTCAGGGGCCAAATATTCGAACCGGCAACTTGGCAGATACAGCTATTATCAATTTTCTGAAGAGAATTGGTTCGAGAAACCTCAAGATGTCTTCTTTTGTCTATTTCGCTACCACACAGTGGCCTCCCCCGCCGTTTTTGGGTGCTGTTGGATTCTACCAGGCGCTTCGCGGCATTCCGGTTCGCGGTCCCCTAACAGGAGAGCCAACTTTGTTCTGGCTGAATGGAGATCCGGTAACAGGGACCGGATGGATTGATGGAATGTTAGACCCACCGGGCGACAGAAGATTCATGATGAGCTCCGGCCCATTCACGATGGCGTTGGGTGACACACAGGAATTCACCGTCGCTGTCGTCGGCGGGCTCGGAGCCGATTGGCTGAACAGCGTTACAGTCATGAAGTCCAATGCACAGACGGCGAAGATTGTACATGATGCCCTGTTTGAAATCCTTCCACCGCGGTTTTTGATCGATAATAGCTACCCTTCGCCTGGACAGGTCGCCGTGAGCATTGTGGCTGATGGTAGGCCTGCTCAGGCTGCCACCATAGCGACAACGCTTGTCCGCCAGAACGGCTCGGTCGTTGCTCCGGTGTCTTTGTATGACGACGGTCTCCACGGCGACGGAATGCCGAATGACGGCGTGTTTGGAAACGCGACGACGGTCTCCAGCGAACTGGTCGGCGTCAATCTCGAGGCCAGCACGACGGATACGCGGAACCGGTCGTTCTCCTGGGGACGAGTCGCTGAAAAGATACCGCTGGTGGGCGAAGTTGGCGTGACGCGATTTGTGCTCTTTTCCGATAATCTCAATGGGGACGGGAAGGTCAATCCGGGAGAAACCATTCGCTTCGGGCTGGTCACTTCGAACAACAGTCAGCAGAGCCTCGGTGGAATACGGATTCGCCCCGTCGGCGAAGTGCATGGGAAATCCCGAACGCTGAGTTCTTTCGCGGCCGGAAGCTCCGACAGCATGGTGTACAATCCCTCTGATCCGCAGAGCTATTTCACGTTGATGCTCCCACAGGTCATAGTGGATCCATTCTTCCGTTTGCATGTTGTGACAAGTGATACGAACCACAACAGGTGGATCGACACTATTAAGATACCGATCGTCCGATGGATGTATGGGCTTGACACAATCAACATTCGGCGGGAGGACGGTGGCGTCCTTGGGAATTTCGACATTCTCGTAGTTGATCCGAAGGCTTTGCAGAAGCACCTCTATGTCGTTCGAGGTGTTGACACGATCGCGAGCAGGAATCCGAGGATTACCGTGAAGGACTCAACAGATGGCAGGATACTCCTCCTCAGCCACCCATTGCCGGACACGTTTGGATACAATGTTCCTGTGATCGACGGATTCAAACTCCTCCGAGGCACCATCGCATTCGATACAGTCGCTGGAATGAAATCCTATTCATGGTACTGGCCTGCAGGTGGTTCAGTCGCATGGACATCCACGCGTGCCGATGGATTTCAACTCGAAGGGTTCGGCGGTGCAATCGGCATGGCGTCCGTCAAATGGTTCAGTGGTTCTTCGGTGTCTATCGGGAGACTGAAAAGCGTCCGCATTAAGTTTGCATCAACAGACATCGGCGGAAATCCGATCAGTCCCGGTGACACCTTGTTTTCCTTTGGATACCGCTATCTTCGGAGGGCATCATCTCCTCCTGCGCGTCCGGAGTTTGCACCGTTCATCGTCAATTCCGGACCCGGATTTGCCTACCAGGATTTTCGAAAGGCGGTACCGTTTGCGGCGTACGACATAGAATCGAACCCGCCGAGGAGACTGGCAGTCGGATTTCTTGAGAACAACGTTCTGAACGGACTTGTCGATGGAAAATATTGGCCGCCGTTCTTTTACCCTTACTTTCCTCCTCGTAACACGGATACTACTGGTGCTTACGAATTCTTTTTCATTTTTGACCTCCCGTATTCCGAAACTCCTGACCCCAATCTGAGGAGAGACATCCAGAACACAACGTTCCCCATCATGTGGTGGGGCACGCCGGGGAGAGGTGTGACTAGTTTCGTTGCCGGCGGTGAGTTTCTTATCCAGGCAGCACATCCCTTTACCCCGGCTGATGTTTGGACATTCCAGCCTCGGTATGAGCAGATTGTGCCGGAGCAATTCATGCTTTCGCAGAACTATCCGAACCCCTTCAATCCCAATACCACCATTGAATACGGCCTCCCGTTCGACAGCAGGGTGACCATAAGGATCTACAATATCCTGGGTCAGGAAGTGCAGATCCTCATCGATGAGATTCAAGGAGCTCGCAACCGTCGTGTCGAGTGGGATGGGACGAACACTGCGGGCGTACCCGTGGCGAGCGGGTTGTACTTCTACCGCATCGAAGCGTCGAGGCTTTCAACACCGGCGCAATCCTTCAACCAGGTGAAGAAGATGCTGCTTGTCAGATAAGAAGGAACTTGACAATACGACATTTTTTTCTTATACAGTTATGAAGATAGAGGCCTCATCAACGGCTTCACTGTGGATACCATGGTTTGGAACTGTTCAGCGACGAGAAACCAACGAGGCAACAGATGGTTGGTATCTTCCGTTAAGAAAATCATCGCGCTTGCTCTCTCCCCCCTTGTAATCTCTTGCGAACAATTTGATTACTCCTCCCCGCTTCCCGGAGTCTTGGAAATACGGCTGGGCGTCGTAAACAACAGGCAGAGTCTTATTCCGTTTGGTCCACAGAGTCGGTTCGGATTCACTTTGCGAAGTCTGGAAGCAAAACGGGCCGGCGGCATCAGACTTCCCGTTTACACGGATCTGCATGCAATTCGCAGGAATCCAGACGGAGACTATTTCAATTGTCTTGACACCCTTGCGAGAGATTCCGCATCGGTTCTCGGTCAGGCGTATGCACCACCTGGAACGTTTACCTCCCTTGAGTTCACGGCATCCCCCGATCCAATTGTTTTCATTCTGTACGGTTTCTATTCTAATAACATCGGCGTCGTTTTTCGTCCACAGTTCCAGGTTCTCCAACGCCTTCCGGCTTCCGGCGATCGGCTGGAGATCAGAATCGAAGAAAGCCGCCTTACCCGCGTCACTATTACTTTCGATCTCGACAGTTCGCTGGTACAGCGAACGGAAACGTTTGAATATGTGCCACGTTTTTATGTTTCTTCCGTGGAGATTTTTTGACACAATTTGAAAAGGGCTGAGCAGGCATCCATGGAGCAACAACGACTGGCTTTTCACGCATCGGGGGTAGTTGCCTTCGTGGTGTGTTCGATCATATCCTTAGCGATCTGGAATTGCAGGGACCCGATGGGGGTTCCCCGGGGGAACACATTTCCCGAGACTCGACTCGCAAATGTCCCTGCTGATGACACGCTCGCTATATACATTCGTCTCGGGTCCATACCCGAACAGACGCTATTTTGGGTTGGCGATGACCCCGATGGCTATGTGATAGCCTATCGCTACCGCTGGACCGATTTTTATCAGGGGCAGGCGGTTTCCACAGGATGGACGACGATTCTGAACATAACGAACCTGGCCGGAACAATACTTGATACGCTGATACTCGTCAGGGGCAATCCGTCGTCTGTGTTCAGAATCTACAGCTTTTTCGCAACGCTCGACCCGAATGATCTTGTGACGAGGGAGAGGATACGAGATTCTTTGTCCACAGGCCGCGCGTTTGCAGTGCCTTACTTCGACGGCGTTGTACCGGGGGATTCGGTTGTCGGCGCCAACCCGGTTACGACGGCGGCTCCCACAAAAGGGATATTCATATTTTACTCGCCCAGCGACAGCAACATGCACAGGTTTGAAGTCGCGTCCATCGATAACAAAGACGCTGAGGATCCTAAGCCTGCGAGGACACATTTTTGGACCCTCCGATCACCGGCTCCCTCGGTTTTTTTTGCCACTGTTCCCCTGAACGGACAATGGGTTTTGCGATATCCGACGGAAACAAATCCCGGTCTTACGTTTACATTCGGGGCTCTGGACCCAAGCACCGATCAGCGCGATTATTCATGGGTTATTGACGACACGCTCGATGCGACACGATGGTCGCCCTGGAGTCCTCAGGCTTTTGGGGTCGTTACAGCGATTCACTTTCAACAGACTGGCAGCGACACACACACAATTTTCCTTCGAGCAAGAAACAGGTGGGGAGTCATTGGTTCCATCCTTCCAAGGAAGTTCACGGCGGCCGTTCCACCTATTGACGATCCCAATTGGCCAAAAAGAACGTTGATCATCAATAATTGCAAGGTCCTGGGGACCGGTGGTGTTGATTCCAATCTTGTCAAACAGTTCTACACAGAAGTCATGGATTCATTGGGTCGGACCGGGATGTTTGACATTTGGACTGTTGCCACACCCCATCCACCTCTGGGGAGTTACGCAATCCCGCAACGCGAGGTCTTAAGTAGATATACATCAATCCTGTTTCTGTTTGAACAGCCGCTTCCGATTCCTACGTTGGGTACGGATGCCTTGCGAAGGATCGACGCGACGAAGCAGGCCCTTCTCAAAGAATACTTGCGTATTGGAGGAAAGTTGATTTACAGCGGCACACCAAGCGTGAGCGTCGCAATCTCGAACTACACGGCGTGGGCCGATACGATTTTCCATGTTGCTCCTTTGCCGTTTCAACAAAACACCCAATTGGATTTTGTTGGGGCGAAGGGCTCGTTAGGATATCCAAATGTTAGATTGGACAGCATGAAAATTCCTGCTGATTCCGGCATCGCGATAAGAAATATCGCCGTCAGTTATCCGCGGGGGTTTGGTCAGGTGATTTTTCTTTTCGACTCGAAGAGAGATAGTGCAGGATTTGAAAATGCGCCGATCGGGATACGCCATCTCGCGCCGGCGGCTATTCCCCCGGCACGGCAGACCTACTCCGTCGTTTACTTTGGGTTTCCATTGTATTATGCCATGAAGGGCGATGTGATTCAGTCCATGCGGAAAGCCTTCCAGGACGTTTTTGAGTGACTTCTAAACTTCAGGACCGATAGAATGCACCATCGATCAGCGGTCGTTACAGTCTGGATCATGACGGTCATGTTAACTTCATCCGTCATCCTCGCACGGGAGCTTTCCACGAGCGGGAATGTGAAAGGAACGGTTACCGACGTCACATCGGGAGATCCCCTTCCCTTTGTCAATATTTCTGTCGTGGGCAGCGGGCGTGGTGCTGTGTCCAACGAGAAGGGTGAGTACTTTGTCACGGGAATACCTCCTGGCAGCTATCTGATCCGCGTATCCTTGCTTGGTTATCAAACACTTGAAGTGAAGAAAGTAAACATCGAAACCCACGAAACGATTGTGCTTGACTTTAAGCTTGCGAGCACTGATATCGAGCTTGAAGGTGTGACAGTCGTTGGTCAAGCTCCTCTTGTGGACGTGATGAAAACAGCCGGTGATCAGTCGTTTGGTCGCGACAAGATTGAGCAACTACCGAACGTGAAAGATGTCAAAGACATCATACCACTTCAAGCGGGAGTAATAAAGTTCGGCAGCCAATTGTTCTTGCGTGGTGGCAGGGCGAACGAGACTCAAATCTTGATCGACGGTGTTCCGGTGAATGATGTCGGTGGGCGTGTAGGCACTGCCGGGACGAGTACAGCAAATGAACAATTACAACAATTATATGCTGGTAACCGCACGGCAGGAGTGGGAGGAGCTCTTTCGGTCTCGGCGAACGCTATCCAGTCGGTCAACGTTTCCAGTAGCGGATTAGATGCTGAGTACGGCAACGCACAGTCTGGTGTCATCAATATCATAACCAGAGAGGGGGGTGAGACATACAGCGGTTCGATACAACACCGCACAGATGGTGTTGCCAGATCAGGATTCAACGAGCGGTATTATGCCGCAAACCTTGGGGGGCCTGAGCCCTTGACTTCTTATTTTCTTCCCTTGCTTGGCGTACGCATCCCCGGAAAAGTAAGCTTCTTTTTGAGCGGGACGTTTGATCAATCCGATGGTCCCTACCGATTCAACACTTCTCAGTTCTATAGTCCGTTGAGAAGGAAGGTCAAGTTTGGCGGTTTCTTTGGAAAGCTGCTGAATGATTTAGGGTTTACGTATTCCGATAAGCAGAGCAACGAGTTTTCCATCAACGCCAAACTTTCTTTCGTGTTGGGTGAAGCAGACCTGCTTGCGTTCAGTTACCGGGCGAACGCCACTTCTTCGCATGCTCTGAGCGGCGCATATGAGTGGCGAGAAATGTCCGATTCGACGACTTCGTCAGTGGGATTGGTGACACAGAATGTGGTCCACTGGACGCATGTCTTCGGGACAAGTTCCATTTTGAAGGGCTATCTCAGCCGACTGGAGTCGGCACGCACGACCAGTGTGGGGAACTTAACGCCTGATCAGTATTCAATGGTCACCGATATTAATGCTCGCGATCCAAGCCGAGACGGATTTTATGATCTGGGGACCAACCAGGACTGGAGAACATCAAACAACGAAGTGTGGAACATCAAGCTGGACTATAATTCCCAGATCCATCCGCTGCATTTTCTCAAAACCGGGGTTGATTATTCTTTCGAGCACATCCAATCTACGGCGATAGCGTTTCCCCAGGTGCGAGATACGTTAACGCGCGGTCAATTTCCTGGCTATGGGCAGGCGAGGTGGGTCTCCAACAATTTGCCAAGCCGCGGTGCAGTGTATGTACAAGACAACATCGAACTATCGAACATCAATATCCACATCGGGCTCCGTTACGATTTTTTCTACCTTGGCCGACAGGTTTCCGACCCGGACTTCGTGAGGCGATATGAGGATGTCACGAATGACCAGGACCCGCAGACCCCGTATGAGTATGCAGATTGGGTAGATTACAACGCTGACCATACGAGCTTTAAAGCGAGATCCTTCTTTAACCAGTTCACGCATGGTAATTTCAGTCCACGGCTATCGATCGGTTATCCTATTTCCTCACGAACTGTTTTCTACTTTAATTACGGACACTTCCTCCAGTATCCCGACCGTGATCAGTATTTCCGCGATCCGATTTCCACCAGCCTCGCGAATAACTATGTAGGGAATCCATCGCTTAAGCCACAGAAAACCATTCAGTACGAGGCCGGCTTTGACCAGTTGATTTTCGATGATCTGTCTCTGGGCATACGGGGATTTTACAAGGACATTTTTGACTATGTTGCATTAAGGAGAACGACGGTCGACAAGTACATCAATCTTGATTATGGAAGTATGCGAGGTTTTGAAATTATCATTACAAAACAGCATGGCGATCATTATTCCGGAAGCATGACGTATTCGTTCTCACTGGCGAAAGGTCGATCTTCAGATCCCACCGCTGCCCAGGTGAGTCCGGCTCTCTTCGGGCTTCCTCGAGAGGTGAGGCTCGATTGGGACCAGCAGCACACGCTGAACCTCTTCCTGGGTTATCGCGTTGGACCGAACGAAGACTACAAAGTTTTTGGAATCCCTCTGGACAACTGGGGAGCATCCATTACTTGGAGCTATGGGAGTGGTTTTCCGTATACACCGGTAAACCCTGCGATCACAGCCGGTAGCCTGCGAGCTTTGTATCTCAAGAATACCGGAACCGGCCCTTATACGTCAGAGGTCAATGTTTCTTTGTTCAAGGGTTTTGTGTTCTTGGAAAACCTTAACGTAACATTCACTGTTGATGTCACCAATCTGTTGAATCGTCGTAACGTAGATTTAGCCTCATCCGGTTTCAACGGCTTTACGGGCGCGCCCACCGTCTACGGGGACTATGATCCGGATGACGGAGTCATCTATTCCTGGAGATCATTTGATTCAAGGGTGCCTCCGTTTGTCTTCAAGCCACCCCGTCAAATATCATTGGGCATGAAAGTAAGCTGGAATTAACAACCCGATAAGCATGCATTCCGTATCGCCTTCGAAGAAGCGTATCTTTATTTTCGCCCTTGGTGCACTTTTTGCGCAGGACGTCGCCAATAGCCAGCCGAATCATTTTGCGCGCAGGCAGGGTTTTTCGATGAAGATCGAACTGAATAATGTGGGCGCGATGGGAAGGGTTGCTTATTCCCCCTTTAGACCGACACCGAACCCACCTCCTGATTCACTAGGCTTGGAATATCCGGTCGGCCGACGCATAGAACATCTCTTCGGAGGGGGACTCTGGATCGGAGGCTTGCTGGATATAACGCCGGCTCCCGGTTCCAACCCGCCGGTTCGTTTGGTAACAACTTGCTACGAGGGGTGGGCTGGCCCCTATTATGAAATGTTTCCTGGTTCGGCTGCGGCTGACACAATCTGGCGGGCGAGCCGTAGAGATACTCTCAAACCGTCTGGCTGGGATGCATATTGGGGCGGAGCACTGCCTTATAAGCCTATCTCGGATGACGATTTCTATTGTACGTACACCGACACTTCGGTAGGGGTCATCGGTCATGTTCCACTCCGGCTGAAGGTTTTACAAAGTTCTTATACTTGGAACGATCCATATGCCGATGCAATCATCATCTTCGAATATAGGATCATTAATATGGGGCAGAAGGTGATAGACAGCGCGTATGTGGGCTATTTCTTTGAGGCAGATGTTGGTCCGATCAGCGCAAGCCAATACTGGACGCGTAACTTCACAGCGTACATTCCCAACTCACGAACGGCATATATTCACAATCCCGTGGATGCCGGCTCCACGCCCGTAGGCGCTGCCCTACTCTGGCCTCCGGATACGCCTGAACTTCGCTACACGTTTCAGTGGTTCCCGGGACCAGACACTCCACCGAACGACCCAGCAAAATATGCTTTGATGAGCTCTGGGCAGGTAAGGCCAGATGAGTATCCTTCGTTATCCGATACAAGGTTCCTTTTCAGTTTCGGGCCGTTTTCTATAAGACCGCGCACCGATCCCAATCCTGACACATTGAAAATTGCCATTGCAGTTGTCAGCGGCTTCTCCCAGCGAATAGACCATAGAATAGTCTTGCAGAACAATGCTGCGAGGGCGCTCGATATCTACCTGAACCAGGGGATTCGGCTACCTGCGACGCCGCCTTCTCCTCCGTTAAGGCTGAGTGTTGGTTTCCGCCGGGTGGATCTTGACTGGAGATGGCGCCCGGGCGACGACATATTGTATGGCCGACCTAACCCGGAGCAGAACTGGGATAGCACAAATCAAGTTGCGAGGCGCTATCCTGACCGTATCACCAATCCCCCGCCCGGATACGATTCTACACGTGGCGGTAGAAATTTCGAAGCGTATCGTATCTGGAGGAGCGAAAACCCCAAACTCCCGGAGCCACCCCAGGAGAGTTTCAGCCTGTTGAGGCAGTATGATGTTGAGACGGATTCATTTGAATACAATACGGGAATACAGTATACATTTACGGACTCGAATTTGGTGCGCGGAAGAACCTACGTCTATGCCGTGACCTCCTTATCGATTCCGAACCTCGCGTATCAATCGATTCAAGTTGCAGATTCGACCGTTCTTGTCGAAGTCCCGGTCGACCCGTTGGAATCAGCAAAGGGAACAAACTCGGCGCGCATCGAATTGCCTTTTGCCGTCGCGGACCAAGTCGGTAGGGTGAGCGTTGTTCCGAATCCGTATCGAACGGACCGTGACTATACAGTGGAGAGCGGGGGTTACGAAGGGTTGAGAGGTGAGTGGAATGAGAACAAGCGCATCATCAAATTCATCAATCTTCCTGAAGTATGTACAGTGCGGATCTTCTCCCTTTCCGGAGATCTCGTTCGGACGATAGAACACGATGGCCGCGCGAGTATCGGTGGATTTCCCCGGGGCGATTTGAGCGTGCCCCTTTTGAGCGAAAGTAATCGGGCGCTCGCAAGCGGTATATATATTTTCACGGTTGAGTCCGGACCTGGAACGCAGACGGGGAAATTTGTCATCATCAGATAGTTTGCAGATGCTATGACTCGCGAAATTAGAAACTCTTCGTTCCGTCGACTCACCATAGCACTCGGCGTGACGTTATTCGTTCTAACCAGCACGGAGGCCGGTAACAGGGCCGGGACGGTCAGTGCGCAGTTTCTGAAGCTACCTGTGAGCGCCCGCGCAACGGCCATGGGGAATGCTCAGGTAGCGCTGGCTGAGGGAGCCTCTTCGATTGCTTATAATCCTGCAGGAATGTTGAGTGTTACGGATTTCTCATTCGGGGGCACCTACAATGCCTGGTTCGCTGATATCCAGCATTCATTCCTTGGCATTGCGGCGAACCTCGGGAATTGGGGGACTGTAGGAATCGGAGTCGTCTTGTTGGCAACGGATGAACTCGCGGTCACCACGCCTGCTTTTCCGGAAGGGACGGGCGAATTGTTCAGGGCGAGTGAATACGCCTTCACGGTGAGTTATGCACGGCAGATCAGCCTGGATTTTGGTCTCGGTCTCGGTGTGAAATATATTAGATCGTTTCTGTACAATTCTGAAATTGGTTCAAGCGCGATAGCGTTCGATATCGGAACGCTCTACGACATCCCGGTACTGCGGACGAGGTTGGGCATCTCCGTAAACAACCTCGGAAGAGACTTGAAGTATATTAACGAGCAGTACTCGCTCCCGACCGTACTCCGTTTTGGCGCAAGGACGATGCTCTATCAAGAAGAGAATCATCTCATCAATGCTGCGTTCCAGGTCGGAAGGCCAAATGATGCGGATGAGCAGTACAACCTTGGGTTGGAATACGTTTTCCAGAATGTGATTTCCCTTCGTACAGGGTACCGTTTCAATTACGATACGGAGGATTGGAGCGGAGGGGTGGGTGTAGCATTGAATGCCGTTGGGCTGAGAGGCACATTGGATTATTCCTACACGAATTATAAGTTTTTGCCAGGCACCCACATGTTCTCGATGGAAATAGGCTTTTGACCATGAAGGAAGTCCTGCACCGGTTGTTGTGTCTCGTCATGATGTTCCTGTTTCACGCCTGTTTGCTCGAAACGGAACCTCCCATTCTTCCCGACCTCAGACCGGCATCGAATCTCGTTATCAACGAGGTGTTTACCCTTCCGCCGAGCAACCCCAACTGGTACACGTGGATTGAATTCTACAATCCGACCCGCGATACGATAGATCTGACCGGCTGGACAATCTCGTATTTCACGAGCCGGCTGCAGGATAGCATCGTTGTTAGTCTGGATACTGCGTTTTCCCGCATTCTCAGTTTTCACGGCGAATTTATTTCATTTGACACTCTTGCGTTCCTCGATGTTCCCTTTGCAAGCGGCCTCTTGACGGAGTCGGTTCGCCTTCCCCCGAGTGGCTTGTATACCATCGTGAGCAACGAAGCAAAGCTTCTCGATCACACCCGCTGGGGACCAGGGGATCAGCGATTCCGGGTTGAAAAACCTTTTGTGCAGGGGCCGGTAAGCTCGATAGATACATTCTATTCGTCACCCGGTGTCGATTCCATCGTCGTCGCCGTCAAGCTCTACGATTACAGCTTCTTCATCCAACCCAAAGAACAGCTTGTGCTAAAAGATCCCTCCGGCAGAATTGTTGATGTCGTCCGCATGGGGGATTCTGTGTACACGAATGCCATCGGCGATTCAACCTACGCCGATCTCCTGCTCGGACCATCCAATCGCTCTATTGGCACCGTGCCGGAGTTTGAATCTGTTGCACGGTACGTCGGCGGGTACTTCACAGGTAATACTTCAAATGATTTCTATGTCACCCGCCCGGGCTTAGTGCCGATTCCTCACTGGTACAGTCAGCTCTATAAGCGGTAACCGGCTGAGCGGTAGTGGCACGCAAGTTCGCTGCGTGCAAATCGATTCACCTTCGCCGCTTTGGCAAGACCCTCCTTGACTGCGATGATTCCATTGACTTTTCTGCGAGGATTCCTTATATTTTTGCGGGAAATTTTGAATTTTCATTTGCGAAAGGGGTGTAAAAACCCTTTTTATTTTGAATTTAGCCCAAACCCTTCGTGACTGAACGACAATACGACATATCAATCATCGGCGGGGGGCCAGGCGGATATGTAGCGGCAATACGCGCCGCCCAGCTCGGTTTCAAGACTGCCGTCATCGAGCGGGACAGGCTTGGTGGAATATGTCTCAACTGGGGATGCATTCCCACCAAAGCATTATTAAAGAACGCTGAATTGTATCAACACTTTAAACATGCCGATGAATGGGGGATTTCGTACAAAGAATTACAATTTGATTTTCCAAAGATCGTCAAGCGCAGCCGTGAAGTTGCCCTGCGCAATTCCAAAGGAGTCGAGTACCTCTTCAAGAAAAACAAGATTGATCATATCCCGGGATTCGGTAAGTTACGTGGAGGGGGAAAGGTTGAGGTCAGCAAGGACGGCAAGCCTGTTGAAACGGTTCTTGCAAAGCATATCATCCTTGCAACAGGCGCCCGTCCGCGTTCTCTTCCCGGCATAGCGATCGATGGCAGGCAGGTCATTTCCTATGCCGAGGCAATGGTGTTGCCCGAGCTGCCCAGATCGATGGTGGTCATCGGTGCGGGAGCAATCGGAGTAGAATTCGCATATTTTTACAATGCCTTTGGGACAAAAGTAACGATTGTCGAAATGATGTCAACCATCCTCCCTGTGGAAGACAAGGAGATTTCAAAACTTCTCGAGAGCAGTTTCAGAAAATCCGGCATGGAGATATTCACCGAAGCTAAAGTCGAGACAGTCAACACAAGTAAAGAATTAAACGTTTCCATTGTGATGAAAGAAGGGAAGAAGCAGCTTGTCACCGATGTTGCCCTCATGGCGATAGGCGTACAGGGGAATGTTGAAAATATGGGATTAGAGTCTCTCGGGGTAAAGGTGGAGAGGGGCTGGGTCACGGTCGACGACTACGGCCGGACGAACGTCACCGGCGTTTATGCAATCGGCGATGTTGCCGGACCTCCATGGCTTGCACACGTGGCCTCAAGGGAGGGTATTATATGTGTAGAGGCTATTGCCGGCAAGAACCCGCAGCCGATAAACTATGATAATGTTCCCGGTTGCACATACTGCCAGCCGCAGGTAGCGAGCCTGGGTCTTACGGAAGAAAAAGCAAAAGAGTCAGGGTATGAAATCAAAGTCGGCCGCTTTCCGTTCAGCGCAAGCGGCAAAGCGCGTGCGATTGGCGAAACGGAAGGTCTGGTGAAGTTAATCTTCGATGCAAAGTATGGCGAACTTCTCGGCGCGCACATCCTCGGCTCCGAGGCGACTGAAATGATTGCGGAATTGGGGGTTGCGAAAACCCTCGAGACCACTGCCTCGGGAATCTACGGAACCGTGCACGCTCATCCCACACTTTCGGAGGCGGTGATGGAAGCGGCGGAGGACGCGTACGGACATGCGATACATATTTGATGTTTGAGGGGGCAGGATTCGTGTTTCAAGATAGTGTTCGGGATTTCTTGGCCGGGGAATAACGGGATTGAGAACAGTGAAGGAAATATGGATATATGCAAATCGTAGAAAAAGGACTATTGTAGCTCTTTTTGATTCTGGTGCAACCGTGAATTACTTGAAAAAAGAAATTGGTCTAAGGTTTGACACAAGGATGAGATTACCAGAAATTATTACAGTCGGTATAGGCGGTAGAAGACAACAAATAGAAGAATTGATCGGCGCATCGGTTCGAATAGGTAGATTCAAATTGCCCTCACAACGTTTTTACCTCGCTGATATAAGAAAGTTTGATGCAATACTCGGTGCGTCCTTTCTTGAGCAGTGGGGAATAATTCTCGACCCGAAACGAAAAAGTTGAAAACCTGGAAAGCATGGATTCAACTGCAGGAAGAGTTTTGATTATGCGAATGTCGAATTTGAACGATCAAGTTTAATGTCGGGAGATGCATAGTCCTTTACAACATAAAGTAATCGTGCTTGAGTGTGGTCTCACTGATTACAAATCCGTTTGGGATTTTCAGCGAAAGCTTTTTGACCTCCGGATCCAGCGTAAGATATCCGATGTATTGCTCCTTACAGAACACAATCACGTGTACACGCTCGGCAAGAGCAGCGACGGCAACCATCTTCTCGCCAACGAGAGTGAACTGAATTCCACGGGTGCCGAAGTCTATCACGTTGACCGCGGCGGCGATATTACGTATCACGGCCCGGGACAGCTCGTCGGATATCCAATTCTCGATCTCAACAATTACTATCTTGACATTCATCGCTACTTGCGAGACGTCGAAGAAGTGATCATTCGCACGCTAACCGAGTACGGCGTGACTTCCCGTCGAGATGGAAATTTCACTGGCGTCTGGATCGGCGCCGATAAGATCGCTGCCATCGGCGTCAAAGTCAGTCGCTGGGTTACGATGCACGGCTTCGCGTTGAACGTAAGCACCGATCTTTCCTATTTTGAACGGATCATCCCTTGTGGGATATTTCATCGGGGAGTGACATCGCTGGCCGATCACGTCGGGGTCCGCGTTTCTGTTGGTGAAGTTTCGAGAATCCTGACGCGACATTTCGGTGAAGTCTTCGGGGCGCACATTATCGAACGCTCGGCAGATGAATTCTTCGAATCTACCGAATCTTCAATCATGGAGGCTTTGGTATGACGACGAGCCGAAAACCGATTGTTTCGACGGAGCGCCCGAACGAGACAGGTTCGAAGAATGGGAAAAACGATGGTCAAGGGGGGGCGAAGGCGGTGATCGACACTGCAAGATTGGGCAGCGAAGTAACTTCAGGAGCGCAACTAAGCCCTGAGCGTCTGATCGATGCATACCGCATCATGTACACCGCTCGGAAGACCGACGACAAGATTATTATTCTGCTCAAACAGGGCAAAGTCTTCTTTCACATCGGCGGCTCCGGTCATGAGGCAGCACAGGTTGCGACCGCCTTCGCGTTGAAACCGGGCTACGATTGGGCTTGTCCATACTATCGCGATCTCGCCTTTTCCCTTGCGTTTGGCTACACGGTCGAAGAAGTATTTCTCGAAGCACTCCACCGGTCGAAGGGTCCTAGCAGCTCAGGCTTTTCCATGCCGTTCCATTATGGGCACAAGAAATGGCGGATAATTGCACAATCGAGTCCCACCGGTAGTCAATACCTGGGAGCCGTGGGTGCGGCACTCGGGGTCGTAAAGGATGGGTCGACCGAGGTTGTGTACGTTTCATCGGGTGAGGGCGCTACAAGTGAAGGCGAATTTCATGAGGCCGTCAATTGGGCGGCTCGTGAAGGCCTTCCAGTCGTTTTTCTCATCCAGGACAACAAATTCGCCATCTCGGTAACGAGGAAGGAGCAGCATGCCGCTAAGTCGGTCTACCATCTCGTCAGTGGTTACGAGGGGTTGAACCGCTATGAAGTCGATGGCTGTGATTTTATCGCCTCATATGAAGCGGCATTCGAGGCGGTGGCAAACGCTCGGGCAGGCAGGGGGCCAGGCCTGATCCTCGCTCACACCGTGCGCCTACTTCCCCACTCATCCTCGGATGACCAGCGCAAGTACCGGTCGGAAGAAGAGCTTGCACAAGACCGTGCGAAAGATCCGCTGCCGCGCCTCGAAAAGTATCTTATCGAGAAGTCCATTCTTACGGCGGACGCCCTCAAACAGATTCAGCAAGAGGTCCTCGATCGAATCGACCATGCGGTTGAAAAGGCTGAGGCAGAGCCGCAGCAAGACCCGGCGAATCTACTGAAGCACGTCTATTCGCCCAATGTCGTCATTCCAAAGGAAGGTTTCAGAGAACCGGAACACAAAGGCAAGAGGATCGTCATGGTTGATGCGATCAACCATGCATTACTCGAGGAGATGGAGAGAAACCCGAAAATGCTCATCTATGGTGAGGATGTCGCGGGCGATAAGGGGGGCGTGTTCACGGCTACGAGAGGATTGACGAAGCAATTCGGATGGGAGCGCGTCTTTAACTCGCCGCTTGCTGAAGCGAGCATTGTGGGAACGGCTTTGGGGCTCGCGGTGCGGGGCTTTAAACCCTGCGTGGAAATCCAGTTTGGCGATTACATCTGGCCTGCGTTCATGCAGCTTCGAGACGAGGTGGCCATGCTCAGGTTTCGCTCGTTCAACGAGTGGTCGTGTCCGATGGTCGTGCGTGTGGCGGTCGGCGGCTACATCCACGGTGGCTTGTACCACAGCCAGAGCATCGACGGGATCTTCACACACGTTCCTGGCCTGCGGGTGGTGATGCCTTCAAATGCATCCGACGCCAAGGGCTTACTCAAGACCGCGTGTCGGAGCGAAGACCCGGTCATCTACTGCGAGCACAAAGGTCTGTATCGCGCGACTTTTGCAGCAACGCCTGAGCCCGGTGCAGATTATTGCCTACCCTTCGGAGTCGCCAGGACTGTGCGTGAAGGGGATGATGTTTCGGTCATAACATGGGGGATGATGGTGCAGCGTTCCCTCGAGGCCGCTCGTTCGTTGGAAAAGGAAGGCGTAAGTGTCGAAGTGGTCGATCTTCGGACGCTAAACCCTTTAGATGTTGATGCGGTGTTGAATTCTGTGAAAAAGACTGGCAGGGTACTCATCGTCCACGAAGACACACTGACGGGAGGCTTTGGGGCAGAGATCGCGGCAATCGTCGGCGGTGAGGCTTTCGCCCGCCTCGATGCGCCCATCAAACGTGTTGCGGCAAAAGACTCTCCGGTCCCGTACGGACCGACGCTCGAAAACGCGATGCTGCCCCAAACGTCCGATATCGTTGCTGCGCTCCAAGAACTTGTTGCGTATTGAAACGTATGACTTCACCTGAAGCTGCGAAGTGATTATCGATGGCGAGGACATCAACAGATAATAAAACCGTCAGATCACGGGCGAAAGCTCAGCAGCAGACGCGCACGCATCTCGATGGCGGCTTAAGCAAGGAAGACTTGCTCAAGCTTTACTATGTGATGAGGCTTACGCGCGAGTTTGAAGACACGATTTTGCGACTTTACCAGCAGGGGAAGATCGTAGGGAGTGCATATTCGGGCAATGGTAATGAGGCGACCTCCGTCGGTACAGCCTACGCCTTGGAAAAACACGACTACCTTTTCCCCTTGCATCGCGACATGGGCGCCCACTTTGTAAAAGGCCAGGGCGTTCGCAACCTCATGCTGCAGCATCTCGGGCGCGGCAATAGTCTTGCACGCGGACGAGACGGTACGGGGCATTATTCTGACCCGAGCCTGAGAATTTACGGTAACATCAGTCATCTCGGAGCCATGGTGCCGGTTGCGACCGGAGTAGCGCTTGCCTGCAAACTGCGGAGGGAGAAATCGGTGGTGATGACCTATATCGGTGATGGTGGAGCCAATGTAGGTGAAGTTCATGAGGGTTTGGCGATGGCGTCAGTGATGCGGCTGCCGCTCATCCTTATCATCGAGAACAACCAGTACGCCTATTCAACGCCCATCTTCAAACAAATTCTGGTTGAAAAACTCTCCGATCGCGCGATTGGATACGGCATTCATGGCATCACCGTAGATGGGACGGATGTTCTGGAAGTGCTTCGGGTTTCCAGAGAAGCGGTTGATCGGGCGCGAAGAGGCGAAGGTCCTTCGATCATCGAGTCTGTCACGATGCGGATGCACGGTCACGCGGCACATGACAATGCCTGGTATGTTCCAACGAAATTGTTGGAAGAATGGAAGAAAAAGGACCCGATTGGCCGATTCGAGAAATTACTTGTGTCTGAAGGATTGTTGACGAACCAGAAGCGAGAGTCGATGCTAAAAGACATTGAAGCACAAATCGAGGAAGCTCTTCTGCTCACAGAGAGTTCCCCGGATCCTCCGGGCGAAGAGGCCGCGCAGGGTCTGTATGGGGAGTAGATAAACTTCTTTGAATCAAATACAAAGTCATACAACCGGTCTGCCTAAGACATTGACATACCTGGAAGCCATTTCCGAGGGGCTCCGCGAAGAGATGCGTCGCGATACGTCGGTAATCTTGCTCGGCGAAGACATCGGAACGTATGGCGGTGCATTCAAGGTCACCAAGGGTTTCATTGAAGAATTCGGCGAGGGACGTGTCATTGATACCGTTTTAGGAGAAGCTGCTATCATAGGTGCTGCCACGGGTGCCGCGATTGCCGGCATGCGTCCGGTTGCCGAAATGCAGTTCGCTGATTTCGTAACGAACGGCTTCAACCAGCTCGTGAACGTCAGTGCCAAATACTACTATCGGAACTTCATCCCCGTCCCGATGGTGGTGCGCTTACCGTCCGGAGGCGGTATGCACGGCGGACCGTTTCACTCAACCAATCCCGAAGCGTGGTTCTTTCATGTGCCCGGACTCAAGCTCGTCGCCCCATCAACGCCATACGATGCGAAGGGCCTGATCAAGGCAGCCGTTCGCGATCCGAATCCGGTTCTCTATTTTGAGCACAAGTATCTCTATCGTCATCTTAAGTCGGAAATTCCCGATGAAGATTTTATTGTGCCGATTGGGAAGGCGGATATCAAACGTGAGGGTAATGAGATCACGGTCGTGACGTATTCGACCGGCGTCCACTGGGCGCTGGATGCGGCTGTGGCGATGGAGAAAGAAGGTGTTACGGTGGAAGTGGTGGATCTGCGTACGCTCCTTCCCCTTGATAAGGAAGCGATATTGAATTCGGTGAAGAAGACGGGAAAAGCTCTTATTGTTCACGAAGATACGCTGACCGGAGGGATCGGTGCAGAAATCGCAGCATTGATTTCCGAGCGTGCCTTCCAGCATCTCGATGCTCCGATCAAGCGCGTTGCTTCAATGGATACTCCGGTCCCGTATGCGCCGACGCTGGAAAAGTATTTCCTGCCGAATACCGAAAAAGTGTTGATGGCTTTGCGCGAGCTGGCTGCCTATTGAAAAGGTTGAAATAATCTCAAAATAACGATTCGTGAGGGATGTTCATGGCAAAGATTGAAGTCGTTATGCCCCAGCTCGGTGAAAGTCTCACCGAGGGAACCATCGTCAAGTGGCACAAGAAACCGGGCGACAAGGTGCGGAGGGACGAAACGCTTCTCGAGATCAGCACAGACAAAGTAGATTCAGAAATTCCTTCTCCGGTATCCGGTGTTGTCACGAGGCTGTTGTTTGATGAACAGAAAACAGTCGCCGTGCGGACGGTGATCGCGGAAATTGAAACTGAGGGCTCAGAAACGGTGCTTGCCTCTGCGCCGCCCGAAGCGCCCAGTGTTTCTCCACCCGCCATCAAACCTTTTACGTTTACTCGCCCGCCATCGCCGCCCAGAGTGCCAGCGCCACCGAGCGGAAGATTCTATTCTCCCCTTGTCCTCAATATTGCCCGCGAAGGCGGTATTTCGATGCCGGAGCTTGAACAAATACCCGGCTCAGGTGAAGGAGGACGCGTGTCGAAGAAAGACATCCTTGCATATGTCGAAGCGAGAAAGAAAGGGGCTCCCACCCCGGGGGCTGCTCCATCGGTCGCGCCAGCGGCGGCATCAACCATTCCTTCTGCTCCCCGGATTGAAGCTGGCCTGCGGCACATTGATTCTGGTGAACTCACAAAGAAATACCCCCCGCCGCAGTACGAAATCCTGCAGATGAGCAACCTGCTGCAGAAAATGTCCGAGCATATGGTCCGCAGCGTGCATACCTCACCGCACGTCCAGGCGGTTCATGAGTGTGATATGAGTAAGGTTGATGCCATTCGGAGGAACCATGCAGACGGGTTTGAGAAACGGGAAGGATTCAAGCTGACGTTCATGCCCTTCATTTGTGATGCAGCGGTGAAAGCTCTTCAGCAGTTTCCGCTCGTCAATTCATCGATAGAAGGAGACAAGATTATTTTGAAGAAGTTTGTTGGCCTGGGTATTGCTGTCGCGTCTGAGAACGGACTCATAGTTCCGGTTATCAAGAATGCCGAGGAGAAAAACTTCGTCGGCCTGGCGCGGACGGTGAACGATCTCGCAACGCGGACTCGCTCGAAGCGGTTGTTGCCGACGGACATCGAAGGAGGAACCTTCACGGTTACGAATTATGGAGTATTTGGAACGATGGTTGGTATTCCAATTATCAATCAGCCTCAAGTTGCTATTCTCGGAATTGGCGTGGTCAAAAAGCGGCCCGTCGTCATCAACGCCTCCGAAGGCGGGGCGATAGCAATTCGGTCAATTGCCTATCTCACGCTATCGTTCGATCATCGTATTGTTGACGGCGCGTTGGGAGGCTCGTTCCTTGCAACGATCGTGAAGCACCTGGAAAACTTTGACGAAAATCAAATCGTGTAATGGATTTTGTGATTCAAGAAATAGTGGTGCCTGTAAGACTTCCAGCAGAGCCTTCTCGACTCAGGAGGCCAGAATGGCTTAAGGTTCGCATTCCTGGCGGTGAAAATTATTCGCGTGTGAAGAGTATCATGGACGCCCGCATGCTCCATACCGTCTGTGAGGAAGCCCGCTGCCCGAATATGGGCGAGTGCTGGAATAACGGAACGGCAACATTCATGATCCTGGGTGACACGTGTACGCGGAGCTGTGGTTTCTGCGCCGTGAAAACCGGTAGGCCAACCGAGCTTGACGCCGAAGAACCGCGCCGAGTCGCGGAGGCTGTGAACTTGTTGGGACTTCGGCATACTGTGATCACTTCGGTGAACCGTGACGAGCTCTACGACGGGGGTGCGCAGATATTTGCCGAAACCATACGTCGAGTGCGGGCAATGAATCCTCGAACGAAGATTGAAGTTCTGATCCCCGATTTCCAGGGCGAAGAATTTGCGCTGAACATCGTGCTCGCTGCCATGCCCGATATTCTGAACCACAACGTGGAGACGGTCCCGCGTCTGTATCATCTTGTGCGACCACAGGCGAAGTATGCGCGCTCGCTTCAACTCCTCGACCGCGCCAAACGCAGCGGCTTCCTGACGAAGACCGGATTGATGCTGGGAATCGGCGAGCGAACGGAGGAAGTCATGGAAGTCATGGAGGACCTGCGCCGGCTGAATTGCGACATTGTTACCCTCGGCCAATATCTCCAGCCGACGAGAGACCATCTTCCGGTCGACCGCTTTGTTCATCCCGATGAGTTTGCTATGCTGAAGAAGGTCGGTTTGGAGATGGGATTCAATCATGTGGAATCAGGACCGCTGGTGCGAAGCTCATACCATGCCGAGCGGCAGACGTAGCTTGCCCTCTGAAAATTTCCTTGCCTCTGACCAGAATTTTTGCTAAATTAGCAAGGTTTTTGTAGAGATTCGTTCAATAAATAGTAATCCTCGAGGTTTTTGTGGCGTTAGCCCAACAAATGACATATTCTTTCAAGCAAGGTGAAATCAAGAGAAAGTGGTATCTTGTTGATGCCGGTGGGGAAACTCTTGGGAGGGCTGCAAGCCGCGTTGCACACCTTCTTCGAGGGAAACACAAACCAACGTTTACCCCCAACGTTGACAGCGGCGATTTCGTTGTCGTGGTCAACGCGGATAAAGTCAGGCTCTCGGGAAAGCGTGCTGTAATGAAGGATTATTTTCATTACACGGGGTATCCTGGAGGCGCGACATGGGAATCGTTTCGGGAATTGATCAAGACGAAGCCGGAGAGAGTTTTTGCTCGTGCGGTCAGGGGCATGATACCACACAACCGGCTTGGCAGACGCATCATAATGAAATTGAAGGTGTACGCGGGTCCAAACCACCCGCACGCCGCGCAGAAACCCGAGCCCATCAAACTGTAAACAGTCGATGAGCAAGAGAAGGGGTCTTTGAAGTTATGCATAATGTCATTGCCATCGGACGTCGCAAAACAGCAACCGCACGTGTTGTTCTGAAGGGCGGTGCCGGAAACGTTTTCGTGAATCAGAAGCCGCTTGAACAGTATTTCAAAATCGAGGTCCTGCGAAAAAACATTCTGGAGCCGTTCGAGGTCACCTCGACCGCCGGACGCTATGATGTGCGTGCGCGCGTGAGCGGTGGAGGACCAACAGGCCAGGCCGATGCCATTCGACTTGGCATTGCCCGTGCGCTTGTCGAAGTGAACGACGACCACCGCAAAGCGTTACGAACCAGGGGACTGCTCACCCGTGATCCGCGGATGGTTGAGAGAAAGAAATACGGGTTGCGCAAGGCCCGCAAGCGGTTCCAGTACTCGAAACGATGAGAAGGGTTTGGGGTTTGTAGATGGCTCTGTGGTCCGCATTCCCCACTCCGCATTTCGGATTTCAATCACACATACTCTCTGATTTCTTCGGCAGTGTCCCGCTGATGTGATCGATGATCTGAGGGATCCCCTAGAAAAGTGAGGAGGGTAGAGGAATAACTACTATAGGAGTGGATTGTCTATGCCACGTGTCGAACTGACCGACCTGCTGAACGCCGGTGCCCATTTTGGTCACCTGACCCGCCGCTGGAATCCCAAAATGAAGCCGTTCATCTTCATGGAAAGAAATGGGATTCACATCATTGACCTCAAGAAAACCCAGGAATTGCTTGACGCCGCGTGCAACGCGCTGGCTCCGATTGTAGGAGAAGGCAAACGAGTATTGTTTGTGGGCACGAAGAAACAGGCGAAAGAGATCCTTCGTGAGGAAGCCCGACGCTGCGGGCAGTTCTACGTCACCGAGCGATGGCTTGGCGGGATGCTCACAAATTTTAACACGATTCGCAAGAGCGTGAAGCGGCTGAACAATATCGAAAAAATGGAAACAGATGGAACCTACGACAAGTTGACAAAAAAGGAAGTCCTGTTCCTCGACCGCGAAAAGGAGAAGCTTCAAAATTTCCTTTCCGGCGTTACCGATATGACCCGGCTCCCCGGAGCGCTGTACGTTGTCGATATAAAGAAGGAAGATATCGCAGTCAAGGAAGCAAAACGTCTGGGAATTCCCGTCTTTGCCATCGTTGATACGAACGTGGATCCCGATCCAATCGATTATCCAATACCGGCCAATGATGATGCGTTCAAATCCATCCAGTTGGTCACAAAAGTGATTGGAGACGCTATGTTGGAAGGAAAAGAACGTGCGCAAGCCGTTCTCGAAGGCAAAGAAGAGGAACGGAGCGCGGCTTCGAGAGAGGAACAGCAAAAGATTGAAGAAACACTTTGAGACAGGAAAAAGAGGTTTTTCTCCGTATGGCCATAACATCGGTGCAGGTTAAACAGCTGCGCGAGAAGACTGGTGCCGGCATGATGGACTGCAAGCGGGCGCTTGAGGAATCCGGCGGCGACATGGAAAAGGCAATTGAATATCTCCGCAAGAAGGGCGCAGCGACGGCCGAGAAGAGAGCGGGTAAGATGGCGAAAGAGGGCGTTATCGTGACGCACGTTGCCGAGAACAAGAAGCGCGGAGTTATCGTCGAGGTCAATTGCGAAACGGACTTTGTTGCACGCGGGGAGAATTTCATGACGTTTGCCAACTCCGTTGCAAAAGTTGTTGAGGAACACCAACCCACGACCGCAGATCAGCTCCTCCTCCTTTCGGCATCCGGTGGCGCGAAGATTTCCGAGATGCTCAACGATCTGCTTTCAAAAGTGGGTGAAAAAGTGGAAGTTCGAAGATTTGTGGTTCTCGATACTTCCAATGGTACGATTGGTGCCTATACGCACATGGGGAGCAAGATCGGCGTTATCGTGGAGATTGGTGGGATTGGATCGGGGCGGGACGGTGAAATACTCAGCCGAGATGTCGCCATGCAAATTGCGGCGATGGATCCCCAATACCTGCAGCGTGACGATGTTCCAAAAGAACTACTCGAACGTGAAATGGACATCTATCGCACCCAAGCCCGCAATGAAGGTAGGCCCGACGAGGTCATCGAGCGTATTGCAGCCGGGAAGTTGGAAAAATTTCTCCAGGAAACCTGTTTGCTTGAGCAAACATTTATTAAGGATGCCGGAAAAACCGTTAAGGAGTTACTCGGCAGCATGGCGAGCATCCGGCGGTTCTACCGTTATCACCTCGGTGAAAACTAACGTTGTTGAATTTCTTCAAATGAAACCCAGGTACAATCGGATACTGCTGAAATTGAGTGGTGAGTCCCTCATGGGAGAGAAGGATTTTGGTATCGATCCAGTTATTCTGAAGCAGTTTGCCGAAGAAATAAAGGCCGTGCGTGACGCGGGGGTACAGGTCGGCATTGTCATCGGTGGTGGTAATATCTATCGCGGCGTGGGAAATTCTTCTGAAGGGATCGACAAGGTGACGGGTGATCAGGTGGGTATGCTAGCGACAATCATGAATTCACTTGCCCTTCAGAGCGCGCTGGAGCAGCTTGGCGTATACACGAGGCTTCAAAGTCCCATTAAGATGGAAGAGATTGCCGAGCCATTCATTCGTCGACGGGCTATTCGCCACCTGGAGAAAGGGCGCATCGTTATCTTCGGGGCGGGTACCGGTAATCCATACTTCACGACAGACACCGCCGCAGTGCTTCGTGCCGTGGAAATTCATGCCGACGTTATTCTCAAAGGGACGAGAGTGGATGGCGTCTACGATTCTGATCCGGAGAAGAATCCCAAGGCGTTCATGTTTCAGGAGATTTCTTACTACGACGTTCTGGCGAAGGATCTGAAGATTATGGACCTTACCGCCATAACCCTATCCAGAGAAAACAAACTCCCCATCATCGTCTTCAACATGAACGTTCGAGGAAATCTCAAGAGACTGATCATGGGAGAAAAGATAGGGACACTCGTGAAAGTGCCCCAGGTTGCACCTCTGTAAAAGAATACATCATCACACGATCGCCAGAGTATGGTAAAATCAGTTTTGAAAGAAGCTGAAGACCGCATGAAGAAGGCGGTAGAAGTTGTCCGACAGGAGTTTGTGAAGATTCGAACAGGGAAAGCTTCCACGGCTTTGCTTGACGGCCTGAAGGTTGAATACTACGGATCCATGATGCCCCTCAATCAAGTTGCCGCCGTTGCGACGCCGGATGTCCACACGATAACGGTTCAGCCCTGGGATAAGTCGATGTTGGCGCCTATCGAAAAGGCCATTCTCGGGGGGAATCTGGGACTCAATCCCACGAACGATGGAGCGGTTGTGCGTGTGCCGATTCCACCCTTGAATGAAGAACGGCGAAGAGAGCTCGTGAAGCTTGTGAAGAAATTCGCCGAAGACGGACGCATTGCTGTACGAAATGTCCGGCGTGACGCAAATGAGCACCTGAAGAAAGCCGAGAAAGAGGAACATTTCTCTGAAGATGAACGCAAACGAGGGGAAGGAGAGGCACAGAAAATGACCGACAGGTTTATCAAGGATATCGATAATCTTGTGGCGCAAAAAGAGAAAGAGATAATGGATGTGTGAAGGGAAAGGAGTAGAAGAAGTATTTGAGGATGTTAGCAAGGAGGAAAATGAGCGTTCGAATCAGCTGCGTTTCCGCAACCAAACGTAAGAAAGCCGAGTCCAATGTAACGGAATCGGCTTTTGTCTTACTACTGAGAGGAGACGAACCATGATCCCTGAAAACAATCCGAAGCGCTTATACAAGTCGCGCCAGAATCGGATGATTGGTGGAGTATGCGGCGGGGTCGCGGAGTATTTCGACATCGATCCCAGCATCGTTCGTATTCTATGGGTTCTCTCAATCTTCCTTGGTGGGGCGGGGGTTCTGCTGTACATCGTTGCCATGATAGTTGTGCCTCCCAATCCCTCACAACAAATGACTGCCGGTAATTCCGCAGACACTGTAAAATTCTGGGGCCTCCTGCTTGTTGGTATCGGGGTTGCCCTGTTATTGGATAACCTCGATGTCTTCCCATCGTTTCCATGGTGGAAAATACTTTCGCTAAAGTTTGCGGTATCGTTGCTCCTTATCACTGTCGGACTCCTTTTCATTGTGTCTTATCTCGGCCGGCCATCGAATGTGGGCTTGCCAGAAGCCTCTCCCGCTGCCTCAGCCGGACACGAGGGTAGGCGTCAATTGCACCGTTCCACCCGCGACAGAAAGCTCCTCGGCGTGTGCGGCGGTATTGCCGAGTATTTTGATATTGATTCGACCATTGTTCGTCTCCTTTTCATTGTTCTTGCTCTTTCCTCATTTGGCGTTGCCATTCTCGCTTACGTTGTTCTCGCCCTTGTCCTCGCCGAGGAACGGCTTGGTACAACTTCCGCATAAACAGGCATCATCGTGGAAGCGAGTCCAATAAAATTTCCATGGATGGGCCTGTTGTTGATTCTTGCCGGCAGCGCACTGTTGTTGGAAAAAGTTCACGTTCTAAATTTCGGGCTTATCCGCCTCCTCTGGGCGGGAGTCATCGTGTACGGCGCTGTTCACGTTGCGAACGGATTCTCGATGAATGCTCGGGGAAGGATTTTTTGGGGCACGCTGGTATTTTTCTACGGCTTGTATTTTCTCCTGCGCACATTCGGTTCCATTGAGTTTCGAACTCACTTTTTCATGCCCGTGACCCTCGTCATCGTTGGGGCGGGATTTCTCATGATGTATCTGAACCACCCGCGAGAATGGTTCTCCCTGATTCTCGCTCTTGTCCTCATCGGTGTGGGAAGTGCGATCGTCATGGGCAAACTGGAGTATCTCGATCCGGGCGATGTCTGGTACATAGTTCGACACTTTTGGCCTGTTCTGCTCATTCTTATCGGCCTCAACTTACTGCTCAAGAAAGGAGTCAAGGCCGAACTGTCACCTTGAATCCCCGATCATCCACGGGCCCTGGATTGACACCGGGCTTCGCCTCAGTGTGCCTCATACCAATTCTTCCCCACGCCAACTTCCACTTCGATCGGAACGCTCAGAGGCATCGCTGATTTCATCTCCTGTGCGATTATCTTTTTGGCTCTCCGCTCCTCAGTGCTGGCAATCTCAAACACCAGCTCGTCATGCACCTGTAATAACATGTCCATTTTCAAATCATCATCCCTGATTCTCCTGTGTATCTTTATCATGGACAGTTTGATCATGTCTGCCGCCGTCCCCTGGATCGGCATGTTGATGGCCTGGCGTTCGGCGTTGCTGCGAACGTTCTGGTTCCGACTATTGATGTCGGGAAGATAGCGTCTGCGTCCCAAGAGCGTGCACACGTAGCCGTCGTGTTTCGCCTTTGCCAGTGTTTCAAAAATGTACTGGTTGACTTTCGGAAAACGCGCGAAATATGTGGAGATGATTTCTTTGGCCTCAGATTGTGAAATGTCAAGCCGCGTCGCCAATCCATAAGGACCGATGCCGTACATGATGCCGAAGTTCACTTCCTTTGCTTTGCGGCGCATATCCTTGGTGACTTCGTCCGGCTTCACTCCAAACACCTTGGCAGCAGTCGTTGCATGGATATCCTCTTCGTTTAGGAACGCCTCCCGCAAACCTTCATCGCCTGACACATGAGCCATAATTCGCAGCTCAATCTGCGAATAATCGGCAGACATGATAAGCATGTCGTCGCCGCCGGGCACGAAGGCCTTCCGGATGTTGCGGCCGATTTCCGTTCGTATCGGAATGTTCTGCAGATTCGGGTCGCTGCTTGAAAGTCTCCCCGTCACCGCAATCGTTTGATTGAAAGAAGTGTGTACCCGGCCCGTTCTCCGGTTGATAAGTGCCGGGACGGCATCCACGTAGGTTGATTGCAGTTTTTGAAGCTGGCGGTAGTCCAGCAGTTTTTCGACGATGGGATGTTCATGGCGGATGGTTTCCAGAACGCCGACATCCGTGGAAAAACCGGTCTTCGTCTTTCGGACGGTGGATAATTTGAGTTTCTCGAATAAAAGTTTGCTCAGCTGCTGCGTGGAGTTGAGATTGAATTCTTCTCCTGCCAGCGTGTAAATCTCCCGAACGAGGCTATCAAGCGTCCGGTCCAGTTCCTTCGACATTGCGGCAAGAAATTCGGTGTCGAGTTTTATCCCCTTGGTCTCCATGGCCGTGAGCACATCGATAAGGGGAAACTCAATCTCCTCACAGAGTTTGAGCAGCTGTTCCTCCTGAAGCTTTGGCTCTAACACTTCGTAGAGTCGGAACGTAATGTCCGCGTCCTGCGCTGAATAGTCCGAAATCTTTTCAAGGGGAATATCACGTATGTCTGTCTTACTTTTTCCGACCAATTCATCGTAGGAGATCATCTTGTAACGGAGATGCTCGGCGGCAAGAGCATCCAGATTATGCTGTCCGTCCGGCCGAAGGACATAGTTCGCCACCATCGTATCGAATTTTGGACCCTCTGTCGCTGACCCGTGTGCCGCCAGGACGAGCATATCGTACTTGATGTTCTGGCCGATTTTCTTGATTGAAGGATTTGCGAGGATGGGGGAGAGGTTATTCAAAACAAAATCCATCTGTAACCCAACATTGTTTGAACTTCGAGGTTTGAGGTTGAAGTCTCCCGGCTTTGAGGCGGGAGTTTTAGCTCTCCCGTGTGAGAAAAGATCGCCCCGGCCGAGTTCCTCTCCAACTTCTTTGCTCTCCGCAGTGTTTTCTGTCGTTTCCATACTTGCCGAAGCAGATGCGACAATCGGAACGTACCACGCTTCACGCGGCTCGATTGCAAATGAAAGCCCAACGAGCTGAGCCTTCAAGGGATCCGTTGAAGTAGTCTCCGTATCGAACACGAACTGTTTCGCCATCTGCAGTCTCTTCACGAGCGTATCAAAATCTTTTTCGGTAGTGATGATGTGATACTGATGTTCATCAAGTGTAATATCGGTCAATTCCAAATTTTCAACGTCAAAGCTTGCATCCTGTTCAACGCGGGCGGAGGTTTCGGAGAATTTCCGTAACAGCGATTTGAATTCCAGCTCTCCGAAAAGCTTGATCAGCCTGCTGGTGTTCCTCGGCGCGGCCTTGAGCTCGTGCAGATCGACCCTGATGGGAACATTCGTGTCAATTGTCACCAATTGCTTCGAAAGGCGTGCCTTGTCAGCGTGATCACGCAATTTCTGCTGAACGCCCTTCTGGGGGATTTTGTCGATACTGTTGAGGATATCGTCGATACTTCCATACTGCTGTACCAGGGGAATGGCCGTTTTCTCTCCTATCCCGGGCACTCCCGGCACGTTGTCCGATTTGTCGCCGATGAGTCCAAGCACGTCCACCACCTTATCAGGTGTCACCCCAAATTTTTCCTTCACATTCTCGTGGTCGACGATCTCCCATTCAGTCCCTTGTTTTCCAGGTTTGTACATTCTGACAAGTGGGGAGATGAGCTGCATGAAGTCCTTGTCGCCGGTGACAAGATAGGTTTCGATGCCTTCTTTTTCTGCTTTCTTAGCCAGCGTGCCCATGATATCGTCCGCCTCATATCCCGGAAGCTCAAGAATCGGCACGTTGAATGCTTGCACAACTTCTTTTAGTTTTCCCAGCTGGGGTACCATGTCTTCGGGCATCTTTTCCCGCGTGGCTTTGTACGGTTCGTACATCTTGTGGCGGAAGGTCGGCTCCTTCGTGTCGAAGACGACCGCAATGTGATCCGGCTTTTCATCTTCGAGGATTTTCGTCAGTGTGTTGATGAAGCCGTAGATCGCGCTGGTGTTTTCGCCTTTGGAGTTGGTGAGGGGTCGACTGATGAAGGTATAGTACGCCCGGTAGGCAAGTGCCATTCCGTCCAGGAGAAAGAGCCGTTCTTTAGGAGGCATACGAGATCAGGTAATCGGGCAGGATGGGGAGCTTCGTTTCCAATCAGAGACCGGACTTTAGCTTCTTTTTTTCAATGTTTTCGCCATCTCCGTTATCCGTGCCAGATGATGGTCATCATGCTCTGCTACAAAGAAAGCCATGTCAACAACGCGCATGGGTTGTTTAAGTCTGGGATGCTGAGCGACGAGAGCGATTTCCTTTTCGTCGAGCTGATCGAGTCGTTTAACAAAGCCTCCTCGGCCGGCGCGGAATTGGCGTAGCAAATTCTCGATCCGATTTGCATTGTGGTTCGCTTCGTTCGTTGTCTTGTTGTCAGGGTCCGCCGGGCGAAGCACCGTTACGCCGGAGAGAAAATCATCGATCCTGGCGTCGTGGAGTTTATCGAGGTCGAAGAGGTGGCCGACATGCTCTTGGATGGACCATTTGTTATCGACTTTCGTGACAAGAATTTTTCTCGGCAGAGAGCGCGCGATTTCTTCAAGCCTGGCCGGGGTTCCGCGCAGCCGCTCAAGAATGCAGGGAAACATCCCGATCGGAAAATCAAAATCAAATTTTCTGTCGAACCATCTGGTCTGGCCAATCATATGGCTACTTGAGGTAATCCTTTACTTTCTTGGCCAACGACTTTTTGTCGTACAGCCGAATCGCGTCCTCCGGCTCCTCATCCAAAACGCCGCGTTGAGCTTTGAGCCCGTGAATGTCTTTCTGATCCAGTTTCGCCATGACGTTCGGCGCATCGATGAAGCGTGAGACCTTATTGAATTGCGTGATGCCGCCACGTGTTCCTTCGTGATGCAGCGATAAGAAGAGCTGGTTTTTCGCCCTCGTCATACCAACATAGAGCAAGCGGTGCTCCTCTTCGATTTCATCCTCATCGTTGAGTGCAAAACTCACGGGGAGCACACCATCGATGAGGCCGATCAGGAAAACACATTTCCATTCCAGCCCCTTGGCCGAATGGATGGTGGAAAGCGTCAGCGGGTTTTCTTCGTCGGGCACCGAGGGGTCGACCCTCCACACACCCCGCTCGGGCGGTTCGATGGCAAAATCGGCGAGCAGTTGCTCAAGCGAATTGTAATTCATCGCGATCTGCCGCAGCGTTTCCAGATCGTTCATTCTCAAGTGCCAGTCATCAAATTTGTCTTTCATGATTGGCTCGTAATATTCCAGAATAATGCCGAACTGCGTTCCTACGTCCGTGATTGAGTCAAATGTCGAGGAGAGCACTGACGAAAGTTTTTTCAAATCCCCACTGAATGCATAGCCCGTCTCATATCTTGCAACAACCTTATCGATAATGTCAAGAGGGTTGGAACAGGCCATGATTTGTTCGGCGATACGCTCGGTCGTTCTGGGTCCGATCCCGTCTATCAGCATGAGGATTCGACTCCAGGACAGCTCATCTTTTGGATTGATGATGAGCTTAAGATGGGCAATCACATCTTTGACGTGCGCTGTTTCGTAAAACCTGAGTCCTCCAAACATTTGGTATGGAATATTTCGCTTGCTGAGCGCCGCTTGAAGCGGAATGGATACGTAGGAAGAACGGAACAATACCGCCTGATGGCTCAGGGCGACACCCTCATCGTGAAATTCTTTGATCGTGCCCGCCGCCCACTCAGCTTCGTCGTAAGCATCCTTGAAATAGACCATCCGGGGTTTCAGTCCCGCTTCGCGGCGAGCCGCAACCAGACATTTGGAATATTTATCTTTCATGTTTTCAAGGATCGCGTTGGCAACGTCTAAAATCGACTGCGTGCTGCGGTAGTTTTCTTCGAGTTTGACGATTTTGCACCGTGAAAACTGCTTCGGGAAGTTCATGATATTTTCATGCGATGCGCCGCGAAATCTATAGATGCTCTGTGCATCGTCACCAACGGCCATGACATTGCCGTGGGATTTCCCGAGGAGATAGGTGATCTCTCCCTGGAGTGCATTGGTATCCTGGTATTCATCGACCATGATGTATTGATATTTTTCAGAAAGGCGAGTTCGCAGCTCATCGTGTTCGAGGAGAATCTTGAAATAGATGAGCAAGTCGTCGTAGTCAAGGTAGTTTGAATCGATCTTATACGCTGCGTATTTGGATCTCAACAATTCTATGTCGGCCGCATACTCAAGGAAATGCGGATATTCTTTCTTGAGAACCTCTCCTATGCCCACCTGCTTGTTGACGCTCATGCTGACGATGCTTCGCAGGGTATCCTTCCTGGGAAATCGCCGTTCTTTTTCAAAGACCCCGAGCTTTACAGCGCACTTCTGAATGGCTTCTTCCGCATCGGCCTCATCTAAGATTGAGAAGGACTCATCGAAACCGATCGAATTTGCATAGTGTCTCAAGGTTTTGTACGCGAAGGAATGAAACGTGCCTCCCTCGACATCAGAGCAGCGTGGGTCGTGTCTTGTGGCACGGGAAAGCATTTCGCGGGCTGCCCTGCGAGTGAACGTGAGCAGGAGGATCGAATTCGGGCTGATGTTGTTCTGTACCATATGGTACACGCGGTATTCGATGACGCGTGTTTTTCCTGATCCCGCGCCGGCAATGACGAGTACAGGTCCGCGGAGTGTCGTTACAGCTTCGAGCTGTGATACGTTAAGATAGGAATTCAGATCAAGCATGGTTCTTCGCTGAATTAGTTAATCGAACTCAATGTGAAGTGAGTTGCAAGGTCACAGTGCAAAGCTTTTCACGTCCCTCCACCCAAATGCTGGCGGATCGGAATTTCCTCGGCAGCCGTTCTCGTCTCGAGCTCTGTTGTTGCCGCGGCTGCAAGCTTGGGCTGTTCGTAAAGATATTTCCAGATCGCCAGCCCCGTGAGAATAAGAAGTGCGCTGTTGAACCCGAAGCACATCGAAATGCCGAATTGTCCGCCGATGATTCCGCCGATAATCGGTCCGACCATGTTTCCAAATATCGTTAGGCTCGACGCAATGCCTATCATGCCGCTTCTGCGATCGGCTGGGGCATGCAGACTTGCAAGGGAGTAGAGGGCAGGCAGAATTCCACCCCGCGCAAAACCAAGTCCGGCACGCAGGCCTGTGAGAATAGCGAGGTTCGGCACAACAATGTGGAGACCATAGGCAAGACCGGTCGTCGTCAGCGCGATGAGAAGATTTTTCCTGAAGCCGAACTGGTCATTCCTTTTGCCCCACCAGGGGGCAGAAATGACCATGAAAACTCCAGCGACTGCAAAAATACCGCCCGTGAGAGTCGAAAGATACTTCGTCTCCGTCTTAAAGCCTTCAATGAAGAGGGCAAAAATAGGCTCGATCATCATGACGGACGTTTGGGCAGCGATGAGAGTTACACCGATGATTCGAAGTTGCTTGTCCGCGAACACCAGTCGAAAATTATGGAGAGGTGAAACCGGTCTCTTGTCACCAGGTGATTCTTGTACTTCTGTAACATTTCGAATGACGACGATTCCTCCCAGGAAACTTAAGCCGGCAACAACAAAGAAAATCTCTCTGTAGCCGATGAGATCTGCGAGCACGCCTCCGACGAACGGGCCAATGACCGTTCCTGCGGCAGTCGATGATTGGAGAAGGCCGAGTGCATAGCCTATTCTTTCTCGCGGTGTTGAGGTCGAAACCAACGCAAGCGTCGACGCAATAAATCCGCTTACAGACCCTTGAACAAGGCGGAGAAGAAATAACTGTACGACATTCTGAGAGAATCCTATGAGTAATTGGGAAACACCGAGACCGAACAGGGCACGCACAACCATCAGCTTGCGGCCGTGTCTGTCACCTAACGCACCCCAGAACGGGGTCGCGATAAACGCCGTCATAAATGTTCCCGAAAACACGAGACCGCTCCAGCGCACGAGCTGGTCATGTTCGGTGATCCCGAGTTGCCGAATGAAAAAAGGGAGGAAGGGAACGACGAGGTTCATCCCCATCATTGCGAGGAACTGAGTTCCGTACAGGACGTAAAGATTTTTTCTCCAGGGTTCCATGAACTCTTGTGCAAGATAAAGAAAAGCTGTACGATTTTCCACTTATTGAAATTCGGCTCAATTGATTTCGAGTTGTGCATTCTATATATTGATTCGCCATTGTACGAGCACGTGCTTGATGCGTTATGGAGGGTTAGGCTAATGGTAAGTCACCGGTCTTGTCCCGTTCCGACCTACCGACGAAGTCGGGAGATGTCGGAACGAGGATCCCGTCCTTCGGACGGGAAAAACCGATTGCATCTCCGAGGGTCGCATGAGAGGTATAGCGTTCCGCCGTGAACTCGGAACCTATCGAGCTACAGAGTTATGGAGGGTTAGGCTAATGGTAAGTCACCGGTCTTGAAAACCGGAGTCCCTTACGGGACTTGGGGGTTCGAGTCCCTCACCCTCCGCCAAACTGCGTTCCGCCCGATGATCCATAGGAAAGCTGGGCGGAACTTCGTTTGGCAAGCCTGACCGACGAAGTTCCCTTTTCTGTGATGTAGTCGGTTTACACGCTGCTAACCAACGAATTTCCACAAAGAGAGGAAACATAATGCCATCGTGGTTTGTTTACATTCTTAAAAGTCTAGAAAAGGACTTTGTTTATATAGGTTCCACGAATAGTTTACAGCAAAGACTTTTTGAGCATAACAACGGTGATGAAATATCGACGAAAGCCTATAGACCATTTCAAATTGTAGCATACGTTGCGCTACAAACTGAGAAAAGTGCGAGAGAATTGGAAAAATATTTCAAAACTGGTTCGGGTAAAGCGATTTTGAAGAAAAGAATTCTGGCAGATGAAGTGAAAACGCAGTCCCTGGTCAATGAAGTTCCGAAGGAACGTAGTTGACCCTCACCCTCCGCCAAACTGCGTTCCGCCCGATGATCCATAGGAAAGCTGGGCGGAACTTCGTTTGGCAGCTGACATAGGCGGCGAATGATGTTGGAATAGATTTAATTTTTTGCTACATTGACACAAGAATTCCGGGGTCGTAGTTCAGTTGGCTAGAACGCCTGCCTGTCACGCAGGAGGTCGCGAGTTCGAGTCTCGTCGGCCCCGCTTTTTTTCTGGGGAGCCTTCCAGGTGGCTTATTTTGTCTATGTTCTACGGAGTGTTCGCGATGGGACGTTTTATGTCGGTTCGACTCATGACGTTT
>Ga0247727_10000922_pt1 | contig 71537 bp, 51 predicted proteins | sample WisWelCaveWW1625_FD_202498 | JGI IMG/M metagenome (GOLD analysis project Ga0247727, IMG submission 202498) | Biofilm microbial communities from Wishing Well Cave, Virginia, United States - WW16-25 | ecosystem: Environmental > Aquatic > Deep subsurface > Groundwater > Cave microbial mat | place... | reverse complement strand
ACGAGCGCCGCCAATGATTTTGCCCCTAATCATTTTGTCATTATTGGTTTTTATCCGTTGGTCGTTTTTCTATCCGGTGGGGAATTTTTTTAAACCTGTTTGGTTGCGGCTTTGTCCGCGTTATGATTATAGGGATATTCGGTTGAAAGACTATAGCACCATTCTATAATATTCCCCGCCATATCAAGGGCACCATACGGGCTAATGTCAGCATAAAAAATTCCAACAACACTAGTAGTTAGAAAATTCGTCGCCCGAGTATTGGTATAGTTATCTTTCCATTCATTCCCCCAAGGCCAGCAGCGCCCGTCTGTCCCGCGCGCTGCTTTTTCCCATTCAGCCTCAGTAGGAAGACGAGCGACATATCCATCAGATAATTTTTCGGTAGATTGCAACTGCTCGGTCAGCCACACACAATAAGCCATCGCTTCAAACCAGGTGACTCCTACCACTGGTCGATTTGGAATTCCCAATTTCGGATCATTCCAATAAGCTGGCTCAGTGCGACAGTTACGGCGGTGCCATTTATCCAAATTCATAGTCTCTTCGTCTTCGGGGCTACGGTTTAGCCAAGCCAATCCGGCAGCACTCCACCATTTTTTTTCTTCATAACCTCCGCTTTTCCAAAATACGCGAAATTGTTGATTAGTTATTGGGAATTTGCTAATAAAGTATTTCGGCAGAAAAACGGGATGTGATAAAACTTGTCGAAACCATTTCTGGTCCATTTTTGGAAAATAATTCCAAGATTGCGCTTGATAGAATTCCTTCCTTTCCTTAAGAATAAGTGCCGCTTCATTCTCCGTACACCCCATCAAAAACTCCCCCTCCGGCACTTCACACCATTCCATTTTCTCCAGTCGCGGATCGCCAAGCTCGCCAAGCACATCGCCGCAGCGGGCGCGGACGATGATGGTTGGCGCAGAATTGGTCATCGTTGTGAGCAAGCGGTCAATCACTTCTTTCCAGCAGTCTTCGCCAACGCTGACGCGGCCAATGTCTTTGAGAGCGGAACCGGCAAGCTCGACGTTTTCGCCGAGATGGTCAGCAGGCGGTTGGTCATTGAGCAGGCCACGCACAAATAACGCAGTCTTCTCTTCTTCATTGGCGATAAGGCCGAGATAGCCCAATGCCAGCAAGATCACTTCGCGCCAGGCCGGATCGTAAGCATGCTTGCGTAGCAGCTCCAAGCTTTTTTGCTCATTCACTTGTCCCTGAAAAACGATGTGGCGGGCGGCGAGGTATTCTTCAAAGGTGAGATGCAGGAAGCCATACGCGTCCGGCCCGCGCTCGGCGAGCAGGCCGGAGTATTGGCGCACATCGTCGAGAAAGCGGCTGGCTTCACGTTCGGCATCTTCAAGAGAGAGCTTGCGGCGCTCGGTGAAATGGCGGGCGATCTCGCGCTCCAACTCGGCGCGACGCGCGGTGCCGGAGGGACGGTTGGCGTGCATCCAATACGCCAGCGGCGCGAGAATCTTCACCGTCTCTTTGTCGTCCATGCTGCCGACGGACATGCCGGCCAGACTGCGGGCGCGGTTCCAGGTTTTGATCAACGTGGTGAGATAAAGCTCGTACAGCTCGGCGCGACGATTCGGCAGCTCGGTGCCCTGCCGGTGGATGAGCGCGAGAATGGTGAGTAGGAGCGGATTGGCTGCCAGTTTCTCCACGCCAGGATTGTTGAGAATGGCTTTGAGTAATTTGCTCTTCTCCCCCTCCGCATCGCGAGTTGCTTTTGGCGTATCACCGCTTTGCGCGATTTCGTAGGTCACGCACCAATTTTCGGCAAATTGTGAAATTTGTTCTTTGCTGAAATCCAACAAAGTGAGATGAAAAACGCCATCAGCTTCCAACGGCGCTTCGCGGTAGCCGACGATCCGGCTGGTGATGACAAATTGGTTTGACTGACCGGTCACTTGAAGTGACCGGTCAGCGTTGCCACGATGGTTGAGATAAAAATTCTTCACGTGATGCACGACACGGCTGCGCTCGTTGGGATCATGCACTTCGTCGAGGCCGTCGAGCAGAATCAGCGCGTTACCGCTTGCAAGCGTTTCGTAAAAAAGTGACGCCGGACTTTCAGGAAATTCCTGCATGCCTTTATAAAACTCCGGCAGGAAGTCGCGCAAGCTCAGTTGCGAATTTGCTTGCAAAGCATGAGCATACGCCGCAAGCGGCAAAAGAATCGGCAGGCGTTTTTCTTTGTCGAAATTTCTTGCAGCATGAAGCGCGAGATGTTTGAGCAGCGTGCTTTTGCCGGAGCCAGGGTCGCCGAGAATCACCAACGCCGGATGCTCCACTAACGTGGCTTCAACTTGCACGGGCCGCGCGCGTTCGACCATTAATTCAAGCTCATCATCGAACAACATTTCTTTGATGTCCATCTTTCCAGTCGGGCCGACTGGGTTACGTTCGGCGGCGATCTTGCGACCGGCAAGGCGCAACTCTTCTGTCAACGTCTCGCCGGTTGGCAGCTCCGGCTGCGCCCAAAGATTTACGTAAACTTTTTCCAGCGACATGCGCAGCGGCAGTTTCTCAAATTGCACGATGCCTTTGAATTCGAGGTATTGATACGCATCGATGAGGTGCTGCAAATAGCGCTGGCGGAGAGTTCTGAAATTGGCAGACTTATCAGTTACGCGGCGAGATTGGCGAGCATCGGCATCCTGCCAAAAGGAAAAAGCGATGAAACTGAGCGCCACAACGATCAGCGCCGTCCAAACGATCCACGACGGAGGAAGATAACCCTCCGGCAGAAGATTGGTGGCGATATTAGTGAGAATGCCGAGCACCACGACGGAAATCGCGGCGCCGGCGAGAACGAGGGTACGTTTCATATCAAGTTTTTATTTGCTTTTTACAAAACAAAATGTTAAAATAGTAATCGAGAGGGAGCTCGAAAAATGAAAGACATTTTAAAGGAATTTGCCAAACACTATCTTGGCATTGCGGCGGCGGTTTTGATTGCGTTGCTTATTAGCATTTTCTTCGAAAAACCAATTTTAGGCATTGAGAGTATTATCTTCGGAACCTTGCTTTATATACTATTTTTGGTCATTGCAATTTTGTTTTTCAAATGGTCTAGGGAATTCAAAAAAGAGGAATAGACATGTTTGACAACCCTTTTAACTTGGGATTGTTTGTGGTCATGGTTGCCGGAATATCAGGCGCAATCATTAGCGCCCTTCTCCTGAAATTTCTCGCTAAACGCGATAAACGACATTCGGTATGAAATTCCACGATCGAAGACTTTATAATAATGGGTAATAAATATGCTTGATGACCCCATTATCTGGGGATTCTTGTTTGTCATGGTTGCTGGGATTTCAGGCGCAATTTTAGTCGTGCTCATGGTAAAATTTTTCGAGAGACGCGACCGGCGACAAGCCGGGCGAAATCCCAATCCTTAAGACAAAGTTGATGCCGTTTCTCGTCTCATTTTAGCATTCCCCCCAAGCATTGATCACTCACCCGACCTTCGTTTACGGTTGGCCCGCTTTCGCGGCTCGCGCGCCGCGCCTTCGCGACAATTTCTTTCACCTCAACGGCCCAGTCGGGCCGACTGGGTTACGGCGGTCAGCGGCAGCAAACCAATCTCGATGCGGCGGTTTTGGCTGCGGCCGGCGGGCGTGTCGTTGCTCGCGACGGGATGATATTCCGAGAGTCCGACCGCTTGCAGCCGCGTGGGATCCATGCCGACTTTTTCCTGCAGGAAGCGCACGACGTTGGTGGCGCGAGCGTTTGACAGCTCCCAGTTAGTGGGAAATTGCTTTTGCAGGCGCGAATGGATCGGCACGTTGTCGGTGTGACCCTCGACGCGGATGATTTTGTCCTGCACGTTTTTGATGATGTTGCCGACGCGCTCCAGCACTTTCAAGCCGGCAGGCGTGATCTCGGCTTCGCCGGAGGGAAAGAGAATTTTATCCACCATGCTCACCGAGAGCCGATCCGCGAGCTGGGTGATCTGAATTTCCTTATTTTGAATCTCTGCTTGCAGTTCTTTCACAAGCTGCTCTTGCGCGCTCGCCAGCCGCTGAATTTCCTCTTCTTTTTCCTTCGAAGATTTGGCAATGGTTTCTTCGATCTGCTTGGAAAGCTCGGCAACGCGCTCTTCCAGCGATTGCACGCGCGCTGTCAACTCGGTCTTCTCGTTGCGCAGCGCCTCCAAATCCTGTTTGGCCAAACGGCTCAAGTTGAAAAAATAGCCGGCGAAGATCGCCAGCGCCAGCGTCAATATTGCAAGAATGATGGTCATGATTTTCATGTACCTGCCTCCTTTCGATAATTTGAGTCTGTCCGGAAACGCCGATTAGGTTTGTCATCGCGAGCGTTTCTCAGCAAAGCGATCTCCTCGAACTTGCCTCTGTCGCGCCATCAAGAAGATTGCTTCGGCAAAAAGCGCCTCGCAATGACATAATGCGGACGAGCCGCAACCAAAAAGATTATTGCTCACGGAATGGAACTCTCACGGAAATTTTTTCCGTGAGCCATATTTCTTTGCTTTTTTTGCACAGATTCAACTTTAAAGTGACTAAAAAATGGAACTTTCAAAACAAACACCACCTAATAAAGCGGTTCGATAACGACATTTTTTGCCATGGAAATAGTGCGATTAAAATCAGCGAAGCCGGGCATGAAATCTTCGGCGTTGACCGCGCCGGTGGCAATCGCAAAACGAATCAAATCTTCCGTTGCCATTTTCCGCAGCCAGCCATGAAGAAAAGCCGCGACCATCGCATCGCCGCCGCCGAGGGTATTCACGACCTCGACTTTTGGCGGTGTGACGAGATAACATTGGCCCTGCGCATACACGCCGACTTTTCTCGCGCCGTCGGTCAGGAAAATCCATTGCGCGCCGGCTTGCGAGAGTTCGCGCAGTGCTTCTTTCATGCCGTGCGGTTCGCGAATATCAATATCGAACGTTTGCAGCACTTCATCGCGATTGGGTTTGAGAAAATCGGGATGGGCTTTGAGGCTTTGCCGCAGCGGCTCTTTGTAGCTATCGAGAAACACCGGCACGTTGGCGGCCTTTGCCAATTCAATGAGGCGAAAATAAAGATCATCAAATCCCGCGCTCGGCATACTGCCACACAATGTCAAGGCTCGGCAACGCGGCAGCAGATTGCGCACTTTTTTAACCAACCCATCGACTTCTTGTTGGCGCAATTCCGGGCCGGGCTCGAATACGGCGGTGTAATCTTCGCGCGTGCCATCGAAGACCGTAATGCCAACGCGGGTCAAGCCGGCGACCTCAACAAAATCATGCGAGATGTTTTCATCGTCAAGCAGTTTACGAACTTGCGCGCCGGTGTAGCCGCCGAGAAATCCCGTTGCCAGCGTTTGCTCTCCCAACGCGAGCAGGGCACGAGCAACGTTGATGCCTTTGCCGCTGCCGATGGTAACGGCGCGAGTGGCGCGGTGCGTGACGCCGGGCGTGAAACTTTTCACCCACAGGGTTTTGTCGAGCATCGGGTTGGGGGTGACGGTGAGGATCATTTCAGTTGGCCGTTAGCAGTTGCAGGTGGCAGGTGGTCAAGTGAACTTAAACTACTGGCTTGCCATTTCGATAAAACACTTCGCCATCCACGGTGATCTCACTCTCAGCCATGTCGCAGAGCATGTCCCAGTGCAGACCGGAGTCGTTTTTGCCGCCGGTTTCGGGGTAGCTCGCGCCGACTGCGAGGTGAATGGTGCCGCCGAGCTTTTCGTCGAAGAGCATGTTCTTGGTGAAGCGTTGGATGTGATAATTGGTACCGATGCCCCACTCGCCGAGGTAGCGGCTGCCGGCATCGGTGTTCAACAGCGCGGTCAACAGCGCTTGCCCTTTGCTCGCTTTTTCTTTGACAATTTTGCCGTTTTCAAACCACAATTCGATGTCGGTCACTTCCTGCCCGTCGTAAATCGCGGGATAGCGGAAACGCACCCAGCCGTTGATCGAATGTTCGACCGGTCCGGTAAAAATTTCGCCGTCGGGGAAATTGTATTGGGCGGCAGACTCGATGAACTTTCGCCCTTTGATGGAAAGCGAAAGATCGATATTGGCGCCTTTCAAGATGACGTGATTCTTATCAGCCATCCATGCGATCAATTCGCGTTGACGTTGAAGCTCTTTTTGCCACGCGGCGACCGGATCAGGCTCGTTCAACAAGCCGGCGTCGTAGACAAATTCGCGATAATCCGCCAAGCTCATTTCGGCTTCTTGCGCCATGGCGTGGGTAGGATAAACGGTGTAGCACCAGCGCAGCTCGCGGCGGGCGGAGCGCTCCAAAAGTATTTTGCTGACCGGCGCGCGGGCTTTGCGCGAGCGGGCGAGACGGGTGGGATCGACGCCGCTGAGGCTGCGGGTGTTGTGCTCGGCTTCGATATATAAAATGGCGTCGAACGACTCAATAGTCAATTTGTGAAGAGGTGAAACGTAATCGAGCTGCGCTGCGGAGGCATACTTATAGAAAATTTCTTCGGCGCCAGGAAGGCTATTTTGAATAACGACGTGCGCACCGGCTTTGATGGCCTCGGCATACGCCGCCAACGAGAGTTCCTCGGCGAGCGGGCTGGTGCGCATCTCCATTTGTTGGCCGGGCTTGATCTCCAACGAATAGTTGACGAGCACTTGCGCCAGTTTGGTTACACGGAAGTCGGGCATGAGGCGTTCCTGAGGTTATAAAAACGTGCCGCGCTTACGGCGTTTTGAAGCTTTGAACGGTAAAACCAAATCACTTAATTTATGGAGTAATAGGGAAGGATCAGCCCTTTTCACCTGAATGGCGAAATGAAAAACCCCAAAGCGGTCAATCTTCTCTCACGCTGCAAGCAACTCATTGATCTTAACAGTCACTACCTGTTGGCCTTGTTTCTGGAACGTTTCAATGAAATCTTGCACTTTGCCTTTGAGCATTTCGTTTGACAAATCAATAACGATCTGCTTGCCGGGTTGGTACTCATATAACATGGCCAAAGGCGCCTCTTCAACATAACCCAAAGACATGCTCAACAATATCTTGCTGGCAAGGTTGGGGTTTGCTTGGGTCAAAGCCGTATCATTATACGAGCCGTGAAAAATGTGTGTTCCGTCAGGAATTTGTCCGGCCAAACCTGGCCTGCCAAGCTCATGGCTTAGAAAATCAGCCAGCCGGTCGAGATTTTTTCCAGTGAGATTGGTTTGTTCATTCACTTGCATAATATTCATCCTCATACGCTTTGCGATAAGTACGCCAAAGCTGTTTGATCTCAGCAATTGCTAATGAACTCGCAAGCGGTCGAGTCCGGTCTCAAAATCCTATATCCAGAACTTCTCATTCATAATTATTGATAAGCACGAATAAGTTGAAATGCAAGAAAAAAAAATTATGCGGATGCAACGGGGCAATTTGACAAACGGCTCGAGGCCCCAGCCGGCATCAAGCGTGCGAAAGCGCACACTGTCGCCGGAGTCAATCGTTAATACCGGCAGCAGCTCACAAGAAAAGTGCCTGTGCAGAATTCGGCGTTCCGGCTCAATAGTGTACAGCGCCATATTTAAGGAGCAAAAAATCAAAACGCCACTTGTTGGTTGGTGTTGAGCAAGTGGCGCTTGGAATTTGTAGTTGGGTGGAATAATTTATGGCTGTTTCCCTCGTAGCTTCACCAATTCCTCGCGCAGACGCGCTAATTCCACTTCCGCCGCTTGTCGCGCTGCCAGTTCCTGCGTTGCATTCGCTTCTGCCTGCGCGGCTTTTGCTTCCGCTTGTGTTGCTTTCACTTCTGCATGTGCGGCCTTTTCTTCTGCCGCCAATCGAGCTGCTTTCTCCGCACGGCGTTCAGCCTCCGCCTCTTCGGGGGTGCGCAAACGCTCGCCGGTCTTGGGATCGTACAGGCGCAATTGGCCCTGTTCCACGCGCAATTCCAGCCCAAGCACCTCGCTGTTCAAACGGGTCGCGCCGGCCATCGGCACATACTCGCCGCCCTCGAGACGGAAGCCTCGCAGCATGGGGCGCCTGGTTTCGCCGTAAGGGTCGAAGAGAAAATATTCCCGCACGCCGAGGTTGGCGTAGATATAATGCTTGGCGACGAGGTCCTCCACTTTGGTGCTCGAGGAAGTCAACTCGATCACAATATCCGGGCCTTTGCCTTCCTCGTCGACTTTGTAAATGCGCCGATCTTTTCTCTCGACGCCGAACACGACAAGAATATCGGGCGAAACACTCTGCCTCACACCGGCCTCGTCGAAATAGTAGACAAAGATATTGCCGCTAACATAAACCCCTGCCTGATCGCGATAACGTTCTTCCAAGGCATGAAGCAACGAAATCATGACTTTGCGGTGAGGATCGGTTTCGGCCATAGGTTTCCCATCCGATTCCGGAAGATATTCTTCCTCAAAGGGGCTTTCGCCCGGGTATGCGCCCAACGGGCGAATCCCGCGTGCAATAGTAGTTGCCATATTTTAGCCAGCCTAACGAAAGGTTGTGAGCCACAGTTCGTGTCAAAATATAACCATGTTCTGGCTCAGAGTCAAGCGAGAATTTCAAAAGTGAAAGTCGGACTTGCGCCCAACCATGCGCAAGTTCGACTTCACTCATTTCTCATTCAGCACGCAAGAGCAAGATTAGTAAAAACCACAACGCCACTTGTTCGCTGATCGGTTCGACCTCGATGTGCGGACAAATGGCGTTTGTATTTGTCAGTGGTTAAGCAACAACTCATTAAACAATGAGCACATTGAGCCGTGGTCATATAGCATAGATCATGACATACAGGGGATTTTGCTCTTTGCTCTTTGCCTTTTGCTTTTCCCTAATTCGTCCCCTCCCCTTTCACCCATTGGTTTAGCCAGCCGATCACCGTTTCGTGCCACAGAATGCTGTTGTGCGGCTTGAGCACCCAGTGATTCTCATCGGGAAAATAAAGAAACTTGCTCGGAATGCCGCGGCGTTGCAGCGCGGTGAATGTGGACATGCCTTGCGTTTCGACGACGCGAAAATCCTGGCCGCCGTGAACCACCAGCATCGGCGTCTTCCATTTTTTGACATGATCGATGGGATTGTGTTTCGCATAGTTTTCCGGATTATCCCACGGATTGCCTTGATGATCCCATTCCGGAAACCACAACTCTTCGGTGTCGAAATACGCCAGGCGCTCGTCGAGATTGCCGTCGTGATTGACCAGACAGCGGAAGCGATCCGGCCAATTGCCGGCGATCCAATTGATCATGTAGCCGCCATACGAGGCGCCCAGTGCGCCAACGCGAGTGCCGTCCATCCACGGATAGCGCGCCAGCGCCGCGGCGAGTCCCTTCTGCAAATCTTCAAGCGGCTTGCCGCCCCAATCACCGCGAATGGCGTCGCAGAACGCCTGACCATAACCGGTGGAGCCATGGAAGTCCACCATCATCGCAGCGTAGCCGGCGCCGGCATAAGCTTGCGGATTCCAGCGATAATGGAAATCATTGCCGAACGACCCTTGCGGGCCGCCGTGAATGAGAAACGCCACCGGATATTTTTTTGTGGGATCGAAATCCGCCGGCTTGACGACGTAGGCGTAAACCGTTTCGTCGTTCCAACCTTTGAAAGTAAATTGCTCGGACTCGCCCATGCGCGCCTTCGCGAGCTTGTCCGCATTGAGGCGCGTGATTTGCTGCACGTCGCTGCCGGTCGGCAACATCGAATACAACTCCACCGGCGAACGATGGTGATCCATGCCGAAGAGCAGGCGAGTGCCCGCCAATGCAACCGTGCGCACATGGCCGTCTTTCACCACCGTGCGAACTTTGCCGCTCGCGGTTTCAATGGCGAACAACGAAGTTTGTCCAAGATTGCCGGCGGTGGTGTAAATGGTTTTGCCATCCGCCGACCAGATGACGCCGCCGGGCGAGCGATCCCACGCTTCGGTCAACACGCGCTCTTTGCCATCGGCCCAATTGCGCAACACGAGGCGGAAGCGGTCGGCCTCGTAGCCGGGGCGCGACATGGCGAGATAAGCGAGGGTTTTGCCATCGGGCGAAAACACCGGTTGTGTATCCCACGCTTTGTTGCTCTCGGTAAGATTCTTCAGTGCAGCCGAGCCGTCCGCCGGAACCAGATAAAGATCAAAATTCGTTGACCACGCTTCTTCGCGGCCGGCGACGCGCGCGGTGAAAACGATGGCTTTGCCATCCGGCGTGAACGCGATCTCTTCGATGCCGCCAAACGGTTTGGAGGGAGAATCCGCGTCTATGCCTTTCATCAAATCAATCGGTTCGCCGCCGGCCATTGGCATGATAAAAACGTGCGAGCGCCGGCCGTCTTTCCAGGTGTCCCAATGGCGAATGAAAAGCTTGTCATAAATGCGCCCGCTGGCTTTGCGGCTCTCCATTTCATCGAGCTTGGTTTTGGTGCAGGCAATGGTTTCACAATCCGGAAAAACTTCCATGGTAAGCGCCAGACGTGAGCCATCCGGTGACAGCAAAAACCCTCCGACATCCAAAGGCAAAGTGGTTTTCTGCTCGGCTTCGCCGCCATCAACCGGAAGGCGCCACACTTGTGAAGAGCCGGAGCGCGTGGAGAGAAAGTAAATGCTCTTGCCATCCGGCGCCCATTGTGGGCTATTATCGCCGCTCGGATGCGAGGTCAATTGCCGCAGCCCCGTGCCGTCGGTTCCAACCAACCACAAATCAGTGCGGCCGCGATTGGCGGCCAAATCAGTCTTGCGCAATGTGAACACCACCCACTTGCCGTCCGGTGAAACTTGCGGCTCGGAAATGCGATCCATCGCCAGCATGTCATGAATAGAGAAGGGATGGGTGTCTTTTTCATCGGCAGCCCAAATATTTGTGCTGATGCCGATAAAGAGTAGAAAAAGCAACATCAGAATGCGACGCATGGGTTCCTCCTTGCTGGATCAATGTCATGAACGTTTTGTCTGCTGATGACAAACCTAATCTGAGCGGTTTGTGCTCGAAATAAAACCATTTGGGTTGCATCCAAAAGCATAAATCGCTCAGTTTAGGGACAAAATAATCTACAGGGGAAACTCTCGAGAAGCAAGCGAATTCTGCAAAAAAGTGCTTGAAAAGGAAATGGAAAGTTGTATATTTGATTTATGAGCCGCCAAATCATCAAGCTTGAAATTGCCGGTTTCAAATTTACTTGGGACGATAACAAAGCGCGTTTAAATAAACGCAATCACGGCGTTGCATTTGAAGAAGCCGCAAGTTGTATGAAGAAAACAAACGTTAATAGGAATGATTGGGAAGTTCCAGAACTTCCGCCGAATGCAGTGCTCCGGCCGCCTCGTCGCCGGCCGCCAACCAACGCCCGTATGCCTCAAAAAAAAATAACTCTCCCAATCGACGTTGACATTATCGCTTGGTTTAAGGCAGAGGCTGAATGTGGCGGTTTGAATCGCACTGATCACATCAACAAAGCGCTACGGTAATATATCATCGATCTGATTGGCGACAAACCGATTGCTCTCCCACGCCACAAACGCCAAAAGCCCAAGGCACGAAAGTTAATTGGCGAAACCTCGACGCAAAAAGGTTTCGCGCAAGCTGAAACCTATTGAAGTGGCAAGCAACGAGCAACAAGCCTCCGGCCACTTTGCCAGCGTTCTTCTTGTTGACAGTTTTAAAAAAATCTTATTAGCTTTGGAAAGTCCATTTATAACCAGTTTTGATGACGAGGTTTGCCATGGAAATGACTCTTGATGAAATCGTTCGCGAGATGAACGAGCTCGAGCAGCACATGCAGAAGTTCGAGTGGAAATATAGCATTAAATCCGCCGAGTTCTATAAGCTCGTGCTGGCAGGGAAGATTGAAGAAATTTTCGAGCTTCACGAGTGGTTGGGGCTTTACAAAATTTGGCTGAAGCGACGTGAGAAATATCTTGAGCTGCTCAAATCGCCTTCATCATTGTTAAAGTTCGCTCAACCCGTTGAAGACGAATTTTTCAACACGGCGGGGGTTGCGGCATGATGCCCGAGCTCCCCGAATATGAAAATTTCATTTATTCTTTGCAAGCTCAATTCAAAAGCATTAGAGTTTCCACGTTGGTTGTCAAACGCACAAGCTCTAATTCAGCGCAATTAACTGGCATGCTCTATTTTGATAAAGCACCATCGCATTCCAACTACGATATTGAGCTTTGAGCAACCGAACTTACCGGCTTTGATTCGGGAAATTGAAGAATTGATTCCGACCTTGTGATTTCCCCATGCCTCAATTCCTCCCTCTGTAGTTCGATAAACCAATTCGTGCGAAAAAGTGCTTGCATTCAATAGCATTTTTTCTATCTTTCGATTTCACTCAACGAGGCGGTGAAGTCGGACTTGGGTGCGATGAGCGAAGTCCGACTTGCGCTGCGTGAATCGGCTAAACTTGAAAACTCGTCACGCGCAAGTCGGACTTCACTTCGCTTCCGGCCCAAGTCCGACTTCGCCCAAAATGCTAACGGAGCAAGAATGAACTTTGGCTTCATCATCGACAACCGCAAGTGCATCGGCTGCCACGCCTGCACCGTCGCTTGCAAAGCCGAGCACGAGGTGCCGCTCGGCGTCAATCGCACGTGGGTGAAGTACATCGAGAAGGGCGAATTTCCCAACACGCGCCGGCTGTTTTCGGTGATGCGCTGCAACCATTGCGACGATGCGCCGTGTGTTGAAATCTGTCCGGTGACGGCGCTCTTCAAACGCGACGACGGCATCGTGGATTTCGACAAGCGCCGTTGCATCGGCTGTCGGGGCTGTATGCAAGCTTGTCCGTATGACGCGCTTTACATCGATCCGGAATCGCACACCGCAGCCAAGTGTAACTACTGCGCGCACCGTGTGGATATTGGCTTGGAACCCGCGTGCGTCAACGTTTGTCCGGAGCATGCCATCATTTCCGGCGATATGGATAATCCGCTGACGGAAATCGCGCACCTGCTGGCGCGCGAGCAGGTGACGGCGCGGAAAGTCGAAAAAGGCACGCGGCCAAAACTTTTCTATATTGAAGGAGACGAAGCTGCGCTGAAGCCGATTGCGACGGAGCACTCGAATCAATATATGTGGAGCTCACAAGCGAGCGGCGTCGGCCATTTCGCCAAATACGCCGAAGCGCGCATGAGCCAGGCTGATCCGACAAAAATGGCGCAAACGCTGGCCGGAGAAAACGGCAAAAAAGGAGAATGGATGAGCGGCGAGCAAGTCGAGGTTTTGGTGCCAAGCAGCGGCGATGAGAAGACAATGTTTCAAAAGGCCGCGGAGGTGATCAAAGAAAACGCGCGCCGCGTTTACGATGCGCCGAACAAGGGCGTGCTGTGGGGCTGGGAAGTTTCGGCTTACGTGTGGACGAAGGCGATTGCGACGGGCGCATTGCTGGTGCCGTTCCTCGCGCATGTGGCGCAACTGGCGGAAGTCGTGCGCTCATTGCAATGGCTCAGTGTCATTATCGGTTTGCTTTTTCTCATCGCGACGACCGTGCTGCTCGTAAAAGATTTGGATCAAGCCAGGCGTTTTGCTTATGTGCTCTTGCGGCCACAATGGAAATCGTGGCTCGTGCGCGGCGGTTATGCACTGGCCATTTACGGCGGCCTGCTCACGCTGTTCGGCGCGGCCTTATTTTTCCGTTGGAATCTCGTCACTTCACTGGCTTTGTGGGGCAGCGCGATTTTCGCCGTCATCACCGCAGTTTACACGGCGTTTCTTTTCGCGCAAGCCAAGGGCCGCGATTTTTGGCAAAGCCCGACGTTGCCGCTGCACATGCTGGTGCATGCGTTCATGGCCGGCGCAGCGGTGTTCAGCATACTCGCGCTTTTTTTTCAAATCGGCGAAAATTGGCTCATCTACCTGCGCACGATTCTTTACTGCAGCATCACTTTCAATATTATAATCATCGCTGCCGAGCTGATGACGCCGCATCCGACCGCCGATGCCAAAGCCACGGTGCAAATAATCGTGGCCGGCAACTTGAGCACGCACTTTTGGCTCGGCACGGTGATTTTAGGAAATTTGCTGCCGCTCATGTTCATGTGGTTCGGTGGCGATCCGGAGCTGGCGCTGGCCGGGGTGACGGTGCTGGCAGGCATCTACATCACCGAGCACGTTTGGGTGCGCGCCCCGCAACTGATCCCGTTGAGCTGACACGTTGTTCCTAGTATCGCCTTCAGGCGGCGTACTTTGCTAACTCAACGAAAGCGGCCAATATAAATCAGTCCGTCAGAGTGAGTTGCGGATGGGGTACGTGCCATCAATGTTTTTCTTGATTTTTAGATTCAGTTCGATTAAGTTGGTTATAAATAATCTTAAGCGTTGTTCAAAAGAGAGCCGGTCATACATCAGATTAGACTTTAATTTTGATGCGCCTCTCGAGACTTTTAGGGAATACATGCAATGACGGAGATGCTGCTATGGAAACAACAACGATAAGTTCTGCTGTCATGATCAACCCAACTGATCTTGAACATCTGATCCGTCGCGTGGTAAAAGAAGCGGTACAAGAAGAGTTCAAGCGCCTCTTTCGCGCCCCCAATCGCTCTCTTCTCGAATATTTGATACACGAAGGGCCGGATGACCCTGCAGGCGATGAACAATTGCTCGCGGAAGCACTGACGATGACACAGCAATATCAAGTGAATCGAGAAGGCTGGAAGACGTTGGAAGAATTTGAAGCTGAACTGGCCGAGGCCGAGGCAGCACATGAATTACCACGTTGAAATTTCGCCGGAAGCGCAAAAGGAAATCAAAGCGTTGTCTGGGTACGTTCGTTCTCAGGCGCTTAAAATACTGCGCGCTGTGAGTGAAAATCCTCGTCTTCCTCGGGCCAAAGAGTTGCGTGACAAGCCGAACATCTATCGGATTTGGCTCGCCCAAAAGTGGCGGATTGTCTATCAAATTGACGATGACTCCAAACTTATTCTCGTGTTGTGTGTGCGCCGCAAAGAGAACATAGATTACGAGAGCTTGTAAAGTCCAACCAATATGCTTCACAAACTCGTTTGCGGATTTTTGCTGCCGTTGTTCTTTCTTGCCTGTAGCAAATCCGCTTCTAACCGCATGCCCGCAACCGGTTTCCTCAGCCGAACCGTCACTGTCAACGCCACCACCTATCGTTATCAGGTTTACGTTCCAACCAACTTCACCTCCAACCAAAAATGGCCGGTGATTCTCTTTTTGCACGGCGCGGGCGAGCGCGGCGATGATGGAGCGCAGCAAACGCAAGTCGGACTCGGCCCGGCTATTCTCCAGCATCCGGAGCGCTTTCCGTGCATCGTGGTATTTCCGCAGTGCCGGTTCAGCAACGTCTGGTTTGGCGATATGGAAACGCAAGCGCTCCAAGCGCTGGAGCAATCCATAAACGAATTCAATGGCGACGCGCAGCGCGTTTATCTCACCGGCATTTCGATGGGAGGATATGGCACGTGGTATCTTGCAGCGCGACATCCCCAAAAATTCGCGGCGGTCGCGCCGATCTGTGGCGGCGTCGTGCCGCCGCCAACCTTTCCATTTCCACAGGCGGCTGCGGCGCACGTTCCAACGGAGAGGCCATATGAGGCCATCGCGCAACAAATTGACGAAACGCCAGTGTGGATTTTTCATGGCGATGCCGATCCGGTCATCCCCGTGGAAGAATCGCGCCAAATGGCGGCGGCGTTGGAAAAGCTCGGCGGCAATGTGAAGTACACCGAATACGAAGGGGTGAATCACAACTCGTGGGATCGCGCCTATGCAGAGCCGGAGTTCGTTTCTTGGCTCACCTCGCATCGGCTTGAGAAATAAACGATACTATTCCTGAAAAATGAACGTTCGCGATTATAATCGTAAAGCTTGGGATCGCGAAGTCGAGCGCGGCAATCAATGGACAATCGCAGTCAGTCCGGAAACTGTTGCTGCAGCGAGGCAAGGTCGCTGGGAAATCCTTTACACCAGCTTTTTGATCAATTTCTTCAAGCGCTCGCGATAGCTGAAATGCTCGACTTCGACGTAATGCCGCGTCGAGTCGAGATACTTGATGCCGTGACTGAGGTTCGGCCGGGGGCCGGCTTTGAGTTGACGGAATTTGTTAGCTTTGGTGGAATTCTGTTCTTGGGCGCAAATGAACTTGGCAATAAGCTGAGTTTGATAATCCACCAAACCCCATTGCCCGCTGTCCGGCTGAATGAGTCCGGCCACGAAAAGGTTGTCGTACTCCGGATGGAAAATGTTCAAATATAAATGCGGCCGGTTATTTTTCCAGTTCAGATATTTTTTGCCCATGAACGGAAACACGATATTGTAGCCGGTGGCATAAATGATGACTTCCACCCTCTCCTCACTCCCCTCGTTGAAGCGCACGTGATCTCCGCGCAATTCCGCCACCTCCGGCTTGGGGATGATGTCGCCGCGGCCAACGTAATAAAGCATTTGCGAATTGACGATAGGATGCGTCTCGAATAATTTATGATCCGGTTTGGGCAGGCCGAATTTTTCCGGAGTCCCCGCCACTATTTTAAGCAACAAAGTGTTGATGGCGCGACGGACCGGCAAAGGTACGCGCAGCCTTAGCGAGACTTCGCCGATTTGATCTGCCGGCTTGCCAAAGAAATATTTCGGCACATAATAATAGCCGCGTCGCACGCTGTGAAATGTGCGCGCGGCATTTTGCGCCGATTCCACCGCGATATCGCAACCGGAATTTCCTGCGCCCACCACGAGCACGCGCTTGTCGCGCAACACCTCCGGTGTTTTGTAATGCGCCGAGTGCAGCGTGACGCCGTCAAAATGGCCGGAGTAATTGGGATATTTCGGATCCCAATTATGGCCGTTGGCGATGATCACGCCGCGATAACGGCGCGTTTCGTTATTGCTCAACGTCAAGTTCCAACAATCGCCGGCTTTTTCGATGCGCTCGACCGAAGTGTTGAATTCGATGGAATCATATAATCCAAACGCTCTGCCATACGAGCGCAAATATTCCCACACTTGCGCTTGGCTCGGATAATCGGGATAATGCGCCGGCATCGGAAAGTCGGTGTACTCGGTCAGCGGTTTCGAGGAGATGAGATGCGTGGAGCGATAGACGCTGCTGCGCGGCTTGCCGTAATACCAATTGCCGCCGACATCGTCTTCGGCTTCGATCACATCGAAAGGAATGTCGTGCGCTTTCAGATTCTTTGCCGCCGCCAAACCGGATGAGCCGGCGCCGACGATGCAGTATTTGTCGGTGCGATCTAAAACTTCCATCATCTCTCTCCTTTTCGTTTGCCTGTTAGCCGGTTCGCCAGTTTGCCAGTTACTATCAACGCTATAAAAGCGGCGAGGAAAAGTCAAGGGGAAAATTGGCAACACTTGCTTTTCTCTTTGTAACGAATTATATTTTAAGCGGGCAAGCGCAGTCCGGTTTTTGCGTGAAGTGTTTTAAAACTTTGTGGAATGGGCTAACTTCACAAACAGCAGGAAACCACGATGAAATCTACGATTGATCAACGCCAAGAATGGGAGCGGGAATTTGACGCCGCGGCCCGGCGTTCGCTGCGCGAACGCATGCGATTCTCTTTTATCTACACCTACAAGCCGGTGTTGGATGATGCCCCTTATCGCTCGTTCGATACGATGGAAGAATACCGTGAATGGTGTAGAAAAAATCTTCCTGAGTACTTGGGTTATTGGCGATGAATAAATTTTCTTATGAACAGGGCGAACTTCTCGCCGAAACATTCAACCGTTGGAATGTCGAGTATCTGTTTATCGGCAAATCTGGCGCCGTTTTCTACGGTTTTCCTGATACCACACAAGATGTCGACATTTTCCCATCAAAGAGTCCGGAAAATAGAGTGAAGTTAGTTTTCGCGCTGAATGAGTTGGGTTATGAGTTGATTGTTGAAAATGAAAAAGAACCGTTTGCCAAAAAAGCTCTCGTGCAACTGCGTACTGGCCCATTCGATCTCGATCTCGTGTTCGCCCCGGATGGCATTGAAACCTTTGCCGTAGCCAAAAGCCGCTCGCTGATGATTGATGGCCGCTTTCCCGTTGCCAGCCTGGATGACATTATCGCCAGCAAGCGCGCGGCGAATCGCCAGAAAGACCGCGAGAGCCTGCCGCGACTCGAAGCGTTTCGAGATTATCTCCGCAGCCGAAATCTAACGGCTTTGCCGACGAATCTTTCAAATCCGTAGAAACGAAAATCGACAAAAACTTTTTACACGTGGATCAAAAAAAACACGCCGAAAGGCTTTTCCGCATGGTTTTTTGATCCGTGTGGCAACCCTTTATCTTCCCATAATCGTCAGTTTATCGCAAAAGTCTTGCCGCCTCTTGACTTTCCCGAAAGATTTCGGTATCTTATAGCTTTTATATTGACAATCAGAAAATGCACAGCATGGACTTTGAGACCGACCTTTGAAAAATCCTCTCGCGATTATCTATCTTGTTGACGGCGCCCGACCCGACGTGATGCGAGAATTGCTTGACTCCGGCGATCTGCCGAACATCCGCCAAGAGATTGCCGCAGCCGGCACCTTTCGCACCGCTTCTTCCTGTTTTCCCTCCACCACCGGCCCGGCTTACTTGCCCTTCCTCACCGGATGCTTTCCCGGCACGATCAATATACCCGGCATTCGCTGGCTGGACAAGGCGGAATTTCACGCCAAACGCTGGGGCAAGAATCGTTTCCGCAGCTACATGTCCTTCGAAGCAACGTGGTTCAACGACGATCTGGCAAAAGATCATCCAACACTGCACGAGATTTTTCAACGCCCGTTCAATATCTTTTCGATGATCACCCGCGGCCTCCGGAAGGGCCATAATCTCGGCGCCTCGATAAAACTACCTTTGTATCTGCGCGCGCACCTCACCCACCGTTGGGATCCGGTTGACCGCGCTTCGCACCAGCACCTCATGCACGCCCTCGATCAGAATCCCGATTTCATCTTTGCGGTTTTCCCCGGCGTCGATGCCAATTCGCATTTGCACCATCCTCGCCACGAGAAAACTCTCGCCGCGTACCGCTATGTCGATTTCAGCGTCGGGGAAGTGGTGGAAAAGCTCAAGCGCGCGAGACGTTGGGAAGAAACTTTGTTGATCATCACCTCCGATCACGGTCTGACGGCGACACACAACCATTTCGATCTGGCGCTGTTTCTGCAAGCGCGCGGCCTCGAAACGCTGTATTATCCCATCATTTGGAAGTTGCATCCGCAAGCTTCGGTAATGATCTCCGGCAATGCTGCCGGGCACGTTTATCTTCACAATGGCAAAAACGGCACGCCGCTGCTGGGCGATGAAGTCAAAACGGCGCTCGGCGCGACTTGGAGAGAATTATTGGCGCGTGAAGAAGTTGACTTTGTTGCTTGGCGCGGCGGCAACGAAGTCTACGAAGTTGCTTCGGCGCGAGGTCAAGCCTCGATCATCCGGCGTCCACAAGGCTTCTGTTATGATCCGCATAGCGGCGACCCCTTTGGCTTGGGCAAAATCGAGGTGCCGCTGGATCGACAACAGGCGCTCGCCGCGACGTTCGATTCCGATTACCCGGATGCGTTGGTGCAAATCGAGCAAGTGTTCTCTTGCTCGCGCAGCGGTGATCTCGTCGTGGTTTCCCAAAAGGGCCACGACTTGCGGCAGGCGTATGAATGGCCGGAGCATCACGGCTCGCACGGCTCGCTGCACCGCGAGCACATGCACGTGCCGCTCATTTACAATCAAACCGGATGGGACTCGCGGCCGGCGCGCACGGCTGATTTATTCAATACCATTCTCAAATGGTCGGGCAAACCAACTCTGGAAAATACCGATGGCCGAGCGCTCTGCTGAAAACAGCTTGCTGCCTTCAACCAAAGTTCTGGTGCGAGGCGTGCAAGGTTTTATTCTCTTTTCATTGGCGGGCACGATCTTGGGGATGTGGTGGAAAAAGCCGGCTGGACTCGAGACTCTGGCGAGCCAGTTGGAATGGCGGTTCATCATTTTCTTGCTTCCCCTCATCGCGCTCGATTATTTCCTGGGCGGGCTGCGTTATCGCCTTTTTTTTGATGGCAAGGTTTTGCCCTTCGTTTCGCTGTGGAATTGTATGCGGTCGAATTGGGCAAATATTTTCATGGGCGCGGCCACACCGTTTCAGGCCGGCGGCGGCACGGCACAAGTTTATGTCCTTTGGCGCCACGGCGCCACCGTGGCGGATGGCATGCTGGTCTCGCTCGTCAATTTCAGCGCCACTCTCATTTTCTTTCTCATAGCGAGCGTGGCGTCGGTGTTGCTTTTGCCAACCGATCTTTTCGGAGAAAATTTCGGGCCCATTTTCCTGGTGGTTGGCGGCCTCACCGGCTTGAAAGCCGCATTAGTGCTGCTCGTGCTGCTCTTTCCGAAGATCGGGTTGCGGATGGTCAAAGGGTTTTTGGAATTGCTGCCCTTGCGCCGTGCCAAATTTCTGGCGCTGCGCGATCGCATGCTGAACAAGCTGGTTATGGGAACGCAGCGTTTTGGCGATGGCTTCAAAAAAATTTTGCAGCAAAAAAAAGTAGCGCTTGCCGTCACCGTCGTCGCGACATTAGTGCTATTTTTTAACAAATATGTGATGGGCTACGTGATCGCCCGGGCTTTGGGGCAACCGGTGCCGTTCGGAATCTTTATCGGCTTGCAGATCATCCAATTATTTCTCCTCTATTTCGCGCCGACACCCGGCGGCTCCGGCGTGGCAGAACTCTCGTCCGTTTGGCTCATGGGCAAGCTCATGCCGGAATCGCTGCTGCTGGTTTACGCCGTGCTCTGGCGCTTCGCCACGACGATGTTGGGCGCCGCCATTGGCGGCGTCATCTTAATTTTCGACATGCGTCGTTGGGCGCAAAAGGACGCGACGGTTCCGCACGCGGCGCCAGTGCCGGTCTTGGCGCCTGCCAAAGATGGCGCGCATGCCGAGCGCGTTCACGACAAGACGCAATAATCTGTTTCATTTCATAAATTAATTTTCAATACACCCCGCTCGCCAACAATTCCGGCAGCACATTGAGCTGCTGCTCGCTCACCATGACGCGATCCTTGCCTTGCCGCTTTGCCGTATACAATGCCGTATCGGCGCGGTGCAGAATGCAATCGAGATCCTTATCGTCCAAGCTGACGGTGGCCACGCCGATGCTCACGGTTGCCTGAACACACAGATCGTCGGTGCGCAGCCGCAATTGGCGGATTTGTTCGACGAGATTGCGGGCGGCAGCCAGCGCGCCAGCAATGCCGGTCTCAGGCATGACGATGACGAATTCTTCCCCGCCGTAACGCCCGGCCTTGTCCACGGCGCGCAACGACCGCGGAATGGCGCTGCCGATGAGCGCCAAAACCTTGTCGCCGGTCAAATGGCCGTAGCGATCGTTGATCGCCTTGAAATTATCGATATCAATGATCATCACGGAAAATGGGGAGACGTAACGCAGCCAGCGCGTCCATTCCGCCGTCGCCGCCTCCAAAATGACGCGCCGGTTGAGCAAGCCGGTGAGCGCATCTTCCCGGGAAATTTTTTCGAGCTTGTGGTTGGCCTTTTTCAATTCCGTGTTGGCGCGCATCAGCGCGCGCGTGCGCTCGGCAAATTTCGCTTCCAAATCTTCATTGGCTTTGCGCAAAGCGGCTTGCGCGCGCTTGCAAACCCGCCGCACTTCCGCCTCGCGCAGCTCCCGTTCGACGGCGGGCCCCAAACGGATCAAATTGTCCCTGGTGAGAAAATCGTGGGCGCCGGCTTGCATGATCTTAACGGCGCACTCTTCGCCGGGCGTGCTGGAAACAACGATGAACGGCGCCTCGAGGCCGCGCTCGCGGCATAAAGCCAACGCCGCAAACGCGCTGAAGCCCGGCATGAGGCAATCGGAGATGATGACGTCCCAAGCTTGGCAATCGAGCGCGGCTTGCATGCTCGCAAAGGTTTCAACCCGTTCCAAGACCGGATCAAAACCGTACTGTTGCAGCACGCGCAACAACGACGTCGTATCAAACTGTGAGGCGGCGACAAATAAAACTTGCAGTGGTATGCTCATTTTCGTCCTTAAAATTTGAATACACACCCGGATTAGTTTTTAACTGGCTCCAGCGTCGCTCACAGCGCAAAAATTTCAAACTTTTTCGTTGGTCAGGCTCAATTCCGTTGGCAGCTCGATCACAAACGTGGTGTGATCGCCAGGCTCGCTTTCAACAAAAATTTCTCCTTGATGTTCTTTGATGATGCCGTAGCTGATGCTCAGGCCCAAGCCGGTTCCTTCCGCCCGCACTTTGGTGGTGAAAAACGGGTCGAAAATTTTGGGCAGGATTTCCGGCGCCATCCCGATCCCGGCGTCGTAAAATTCCGCGCGAATAAGCTGCCGGCCCTGGCGTTGCAGCGGGCGGACGGCAATTTTGAGCAACTTGTTTTCATGCGGGCCGGGATATTTCTCATTCAGCGCATGGTGCGCGTTATTCAACAAATTGATAAAAACTTGTTGAATTTGCTGGCTGCGGCATTTGACCGGCGGCAAGTTCGGAGGCACGTCGCGAATCAGCGCAATGCCGTCGTGGCGCAGTTGGTGCTCGATCAAGTGCAGTGAGGAATCGAGAATATCGGCCAGACTGGCCCAATTCCGCTCCTGCGGTTGTTGCCGGGCAAAAGTCAGCAAGTTATGTACGATCTTGGTGACGCGGTCGCTCTCCCGCATGATGCCTTGCACCAGCAATTGCTTCTCTTCATTTTTCGGCGCGCGATCATACAAAATTTGCGCGTAATTGATGATGCCGGTCATGGGATTGTTGATTTCGTGGGCGACACCGGCGGCCAGCTCGCCGAGCGCAGCCAGCTTGGCGGTTTGCTGAACTTTCTGCTGCAAAATTTCACGAGCTTGATCGCTCTGCACGGCGGCGGTGATGTCGCGCAGAGCGACGATCGCGCCGATCAACTGCACGCGCTCGTCGTAAAGCGGCGCGGCATTCACCGAGAGACACTTTTCCGTTCCCGGCCGGCAAATTTTCAAACGAAAATCGCTGATTCGCCGCTGCTCGTTGAGCGCGAGATGGATGGGATTGTTTTCCGGCAACATGCGCTCATCGGCCAGCGTGCGAAATTCCCAATCGTGGTTCAATACCGTGAAACGGTGCTGCATCAATGTGGCCGGCGATATTTCCAAAATTTCTTCGAGCGCGCGGTTGCTGATGAGCAAATCACCGGCGCGATCCAAAACCGCGATGCCGTCGTTCATCGTGCGCAGCAGCAGCTCACGCAATTCGGCGGCGCGGTGCAGCTCCGATTCGTAATGCTTTTTCTCCGTGACGTCGCGCGCCATGCCCATGTAGAGCGAGTCGGTAATCGGCGCGGCGTTGAGGTCGATGGTGCGCGGCAAGGTTTGGCGCCGGTGCAACGTTCCGTTCGCCGGTTGGCGCAGCGCTCTGTGATCGCCCCGAGCGTGAAGCATGCCGTTTGATGAAGCGGCGTGGCCATTCGGCTTCTCCGCTGAAAACGCCGCATGCAATTCCGGCGACGCCAACGCTACCGCCGGCGTCAACGCCGGCGAGATGGCAAAAGAAATTCCACCGCTGTGACAGGCAAAGGCCGGCGAAAATTCCTCCTGCGGTTGAATCACCAGCTCGCCGCGAACCGGCCGCCGGTCGAGCAGATCGCTCACCAGCTCTTCCGAGCCGATGGTTTTGGCCAGCACTTCATTCAGTGTCGATTGCAGCAATTCGTCACGGCGGCAGCCCACCATTTCGCAAAATTTTTCATTCACTTCGACGAAACGCAGCTCGCGGTCGACGACGAAAATCCCGTCGAGCGCATCCCGAATGAGATGGCGATACATGGCCTCGGAGTGTTGCAGTTGCGTTTCGCGCTGCTTCAAGTGTGAAGCCATGCGATTGAAGGATTTGCTCAAGAGCGCTAATTCGTTGTGGCCGCCGATTTCGATACGGTGACTGAAATCGCCGTTGCCAAGGCGCTGCGCGCCGTCGATCAGCCGCCGCATCGGCCGGTGGAATTGCCGGCTGAGCAGCAAAGCCAATACGATGCCCGCGCTCAAAAACAGCGCCATCACGGCCAGATTCAGCTTGTAAAATTGCCACCGCTGCCGGCCTGCAAACGTGAGATCATAATCGAGGCGCAAGAATCCGGCCGGAACTGATGCCGGCGAGTGAGGAAGAGAAGCTGACGATGTGCTCCTGCCATTTGGCGCTCCCTCGGTTTGCGCCAGCAACGGGCGAATGATGACAAAGGCATCTTGAACACCGTCGTGGCGAATCACGTAATCGATGGGCTTGACCTCGCGGTGTAAACTTGCGATCAAGCGATCTAATTCGGCGTCAGGGATGAGGTCGGATGAACCGCGTTGCAAAATTGGCTGGAGATCGGTGGCGTAGACGATGCACCGGAGAATATTTTCAGTGGCGAGCAGATTATCAAGCTCTTCCCCTAGGCGCTTGTGATTCACGCTGATCGAGGCAATTGCGGCCGGCTCGCTCGGTGCGAGCTCTTGCGCCAGCCTGGTTTGCGGCTGGACATGTCTAGCCGTAAATAGCGGCTCGAGGTGGCGGAGGGTGTGCGTGCTGTGAGCGCGGCCGTTTTCAAAAGTGTGCCGCAGCAGACTCGGCTGCAGCAGCCGCAGGCCGACGACCGTTACGATCATGCCGTAAGTGATCACCAGCAAAATCGTGCCGATGAGCAATCGGTTGCGAAAACTCATGCCCGCCAGACGGCGACCGAGAAATTCGTGTGCTCTCTCCCAACAGCGCCTTACCCATCCCTGAAGGTTACGATGGATTTGCACAAAGCCAAAGTATTGAAGCATATCCCTCTGCCTCCATCCATGAATCACCGCAGCAACGCTGAAGTGTCACGGATAAAACCGGAGCAACCACGTCAAAAACACTGTTTGTGAAATATTTAAGGAAATTTCTTTGCACTACGTCCCGTAGGGTCGAGCTCGCAGAAAGTTCCCAAGTGAACTTCCAACATGGAAATTCGTTCACCTTTGAGCATGGCAATAAAAATTTCAATGCCCAAAAGGCAAAAAAATTTTGGTAGGGTCGCCGGCCGGGTGTCGAGTCAAGGATGGAAGAGCGATGGCAAGCAATACCCACACAGTCTCGAAATTGTCGGCACGCGCTAAGGCTTTTGGAAACAACCAATTCCACCAGCGCGTGCCATTTTCACAACAACATACACTTTACCCCTCTATTCCCTCTCTGAAAATCAATCTTAAATTACCAACAGAGGCGGAAAATTGCGGAAAAAAATTTTAGAAATAAAATAGCCCGCAAGCGCACCAACCGGCTTACGGGCTATTAACGTGTCGTTCATCATTGGCCGAGAGTTTCATCGAAGTAATGTCATTTTTCTCCGTTCGATTTTGTTGCCAGTGACAAGCTCATAGAAATAAACACCACTCGCCGTCGACCTGCCTTGCTGATCGCGACCATCCCATGAAATTGCCTGCTCACCAGCGGGAAGCTCACCTCCCACCAACGTGCGCACACGATGTCCGGCGAGATCATAAATAACCAACCGAACTTTCTGACGCTCGTGCAGATAAAAACGGATGGTGGTTTCGGGATTGAAGGGGTTCGGATAATTTTGCGCCAGCGCTGGAGTGGTTGGAGACGTCAGCGCTTGTGATGGTGCAACCATTGGCTTCTCCAAGCCGCCACGCTGCGAGATGATCGCTTGCTGCCGTTGATATCTTGGCAGGATGACATTGAAGGCATCTACAAGCTCGGCGGCGATTGCATCGCCATTCTTTGCCATCGTCTGCAACTGGGCGAGAATGGTTTGTGTCGTAGCCAGATCGTTTAGACGATACAAATGAATCACGCCAGCGTTGGCCAAAAATTCGGCGGCATTGTCAGAGTTGCTTTGGATAAACGCGGCCAATTTCGCTAATGCGACGGAAGTGTTGCTGGCAACCAAATCGTTTTCCAGCAGCACCAGGGCCAGCATTTTGCGGATGAAGGCTGCGACCGCACGATCGTTGGCATAGGTATTGACCAAAGCAAAATCGACGTCGGGCACACGCGCCTCTTGCAGCTCGCGGTGCAGCGCCGCCACCACCTCGCTGGCTTTGCTCCAATCGCCGGTGTTCAATCCCTGATCAATAGCGGCTTTTAACTCCTCTGTCCATCCAGCCGGTGCACCGTTCGTTCCGGCGGTGACCGTCAATCTCATGGTGGTGTTATGATGGCTGTCCGCAGGCGGCAGTTCTGCGATCATTCCAGGTTTGAATCCTTTTAGGTAAGTCGGATCATAAGAAGTGCCGCGGCCCCAACCGACCGGATTGGGTTGACTGCTGAGAACCGGCGTTGTACTGACGTTGCCGGAAACATTGCTCTGCTGGCCGCTCCAATAACAACGTTTCGCCCACAAGGTATACCCGCTGCCTACTTGATGCGCTTCGTAGCTCGTATTATCGTGCATCCAGTTATTGCCGTAAATGCCGCTGATGTCTTTGCCGAAATTGGGCGTGCAGCTTGACGCATAAATGCCGACACCACTATTGTTGGCAATTTCATTTCGGCCTTTGGTGGTATCCCCGGCAGCACCATTTTCATTCGCGATCAAATTGCTGCTGGAAGCGCAGGTGATGCCGCGAGTACCATTGTTCTTGATCGTATTGCGATGTACCTCGGCCGAACTGGAAAGGATAAACCACAGGCCATGCGAGCCGTTGTTATAAACGTAATTGTACTCCACTTTAGTGTTGCAATTGGTATCCGCAAACAAGCCGAAAGTGGAATTGTTTTCGATGCGATTGCCGGTAATGGTGGGCTTAGCGTAATCGGCGATCTCCATGCCGCCGCCATTATTCGAGATGGTATTGTTGCTGATGACCGGATGCGCCGTGGCGCTGCTGTAGTTGTTGCCGCCAACAAAAATGCCATCTGCGCTGTTGTTACGAATTTTGCATTTGTCCACCGTCACGTTGTTGGTATTGCCGGTGTAAAGGATGTCAATGCCGTCCGCCGCATATTCGCTATCACAGCGCTGCAGGGTATCGGCGCTGGCGTCGGCATTGATAATGATACCGTTCCAAAAGCCGGGCGTGGTCGTGGTACCGGTAAACGTGATCCGCTGTGTCGAAGTGCCTTTGGCAATAATCTTGGCGTTGGTGTTGATCGTGAGGCTCGCACCCGAGCTGAATTTCAGCGTGGCACCAGGTTGAATGGTGAGGGTACTGCCGCTGGCGATGGTGATGCCGTTTGACACGTAGATGGTGCCACTCCAGTTCTCGTTGGTGGTCATAGCGCGCACACGGAACAAGCGCCCCTGCCCGGGGATGAGCTTGACCTCTTTGAAAACGCCATTGCTCGAGACAAACAATTCGTCGGCCAGTTGATCGTCCAAAATCCAGTTGCCGGTTTTGTTGGTGTTGACGGTTACAGTTTGGTTGTCGTTCAAATCGCATTTGCGGTTGACAAGCATGATGTAGCTATCCGAGCCGGTGCTGTCAAAATTGGCAATCTCGACATCACTACCGCCGGAGATCGAGGTAACCACACTGCCGCTTGGCGGGTTTTCACCTGAAGTGAATGCGTTCTTCCATTTCAAATTGCGGAGAACCGGCGCCAAAATTTCCAGGTCAGCATTGATCGCCCGCACGGCGTTCCATTTCTCTTGATGGCCGGTATAAACTAAATGACCGCCGATCGTTTCTTCGTTAGTGTTGTGCCGCGGATAACCGTTGACCGGATTTTGGAAGGAAACCAAGCCGATATTCCGCGCCGTTTTACATCCATTGAAGCCAGCCGGAAAGTATGAATCACTTCCATAAGGATAAAAGAAAATGCCTTTTGCGCCATAAGCCAAAGCTAAATTCGTCATCACTCTGAGCTCATTGGGAGTCGGTGGGCGCAGAAATTTTGTGCTCAAGGTGTCGTATCTGCCGCTGGCTTCGCAAAGTATGCCGTGGGTTTGAGCAATAAACCACAGCGTGCGTGACGTATTCTTAGCGGCGGTAGCGGCATCGTTGAGGCTCGTGAGTAGAGTTTCCAAAGCCACTTGCAAAGCCGTATTATAGGTTGGCGAATCTGTATAGATGGCGATGCCATTTGCAGCGGCTTTGCTATCGTCCAAGATAGAAGGCGAAGGCACATTCGCGTAGATCGGATAATGATCCAAAAAAAGCTCCCGAACTTGGCTGTCGTTCAGGAAACGCTGCACCTTTTGATGAAAGTAATATGCTGTAACGCCACGCCCTCGGCCTTGAGAGAGGTTGTCCGGATTCACCTGCTGCAAGAGGTTATCGACATAGCGGAAAGACAAAAAGCCATTGATTAAAGGTTCGTCCGCCAAATAAAGGCGCTGTACCAACGGATAAGACGTCGCACTTTTGAATTGTGTAGCATCATTTTTAATGTCATTGTCACGCGGCCCGATGGACTGGCCAAAGCGCGGAAAAATTTGGTATGCGCCCCAAGGATTAAAATTGCTCGTGGGATTTGGTGGTGGTTGCGGCATGGTATCTTCGATCCATACCACATCCAACCATGTCGTCACCAGACCATGCCAGTAAACTCGCACATCGATGTGCTTGCCGCTGGACGAGCTCATGGTGTTTGCCAGCAATTTGCCAAAAGGTTTTGGAGGCGGCGCCGGCGGCGGGGGCAAAGTATAAAAAACCTCAAAGGCGCGATAATTGGCATCTGGAAAATCAGCCTCGGTCAAAATGCGACTCGCCAACGTGCTGCCATTGCTTTCATCCACGACTGAGAGTGTCGTGACTTGCTTGGTAGGCACACCCGTGGCTGTTATTTTCAGAATAAACGTGGCCGCGTAGTTGTTGCGTTCGTAATGATACTCGTCATCGGGAACCAAGTCTCTGGCCATGAAACCTGCGGCGTGATTTCCAACCTCGGCTTGCCAATCCGATCCAGCCAATTGACCGACAGAGTGTGTTTGAAAATAATCGCGTTGACCTTGCGCATCATCTAGGGCTTCTGCTTGAATCTCCAGCCGTTGCGTCTTAGCGGGAAGCGAGATATTCCAATTGCGAATGGCGATCACATTGAGATTTTGGGTGTTTTGCAAGACGGTGTTATTGAGCGACAGGTCATTGGCGTTACCCGATCCCTGCCCCAAAGCTTGCACCCAGGAGATGTTGAGACTGTCCATCTGGGTCAAGCCTTGAGTCGTGTTATGGCTGCCAAAAGCCACGATCCCAATTGGGAATTGATTTTGGCCATATCCTAAAGCCGGAAAAACCAACCCAATTAACAGAAACGCAAATTTCTTCAGCGTTTTCATGATCATGCCTCCTTGACTTTGGGAAAAAAGTTGTTGGAATTTGAATCTTGACTTATCTTGTTAAAAGCATTTTTTGAGTTTCCGTGCATATTTTACCTCCTTTCTCTGCAGACACTGACAATCTCAGCAAATAAATCCCGCTGGCACATAATTGTTTGTGATCATTTTTCCCATCCCAGATGATGCCATAAGTTCCTGCACCATGATGGGCCTCCAAAAGATTCCTCACTTGCGCCCCAGTTACATCAAAAATCTGCGCTTTTACCAGTCCGGCTTCAGGGAGCGATAATTCGATATAGGTTCCAGAGTTAAAGGGATTGGGATAGTTTTGGGAAAGGCGAAAGGCCGTCGGAGGCGAAGATTTGACTTTGACGCTTGTGGTAATCCGGCGGTCGCCAAGAAAAATCCCCCAATAACCTTCCCGTGTCATGAATTTCCAATCCGGTGCCCCAACGATGATATCTGATAAACCATCTCCGTTAACATCGCCAAGACCAGCCACACTACGACCGAAATCACTATTAAGCGCTTGTCCTTTCGCCGCATCAAAGGCAGCATCCAGCGCCTTGCCACCGGAAAAAACAAAGACGTAACTTGTACCTCGATTTGAACTGCGTGTTCCAACAACAATATCATTACCACCATCACCATTCATGTCGCCAGCGTCAGCAATATCGACCCCAAAGCTTACCACGCCTAAGACACGCAGTGAATCTGGATTAGGAATAATAAAATCCGGTTCCCGTTGAAAACGTCGAGAAAAATCAGGACCGCCCCAATGAAGATATATTTTGTCATCCCTTAAAACTGCATCATGACGTGTCCATAAAAGGTCCTGACGAGAGTCACCATTTACGTCAAAAATATCCACATCATCAAGTGTACTTCCATTAGGTGAGGGTAAGCTCACTAGATCTTTCGTTGTATCGAATCGTGCCCCACCAAAGTAAATATTCATGTAACCACTAAACTGCTGGTTAGATGAACTGTATCCACGAATCACCAAATCATCATATCCATCACTGTTTAAATCACCAGCCGCACAACGAACGCCGAGTTGGGTGCGATTGTCACCAATCATTACGTGACTTGGGGTTCGATTGAAGTTTTTGCCACCAAGATAAATGTAAATCTTGCCTTGACTTAATCCAAAATTGGATGCACTAACCACGAGATCATCAATACCGTCACCATTTATATCACCAGAGCTTTTGTTAATTCCAAAATCTGAATAGCTTTCTTCTGAAAGAAACTTCAAAGGTGAAAGCGTGTCAATTCCAGTGGCTGTCCCCCAATAAATGATTACGGTATCAATGGGAGAAAAATTGAGATTCTTCCAAATCACATAGTCGGTGTAACGATCACCATTAAAATCGCCGTGAATGACACTTTCGCCCCAGTATATCTTTGGGGTGTTGGCATCATTCGGTGTACGGATCTTATAGAGACCAGTTTTTCCAACTTGGGAAACGGCTACGTTATAAGGGTTGTTGCTAAAACTGCCCATAAAACTGGCAACATTCTTTCCCAACTCATGCAAAGCCGCGGTGCCAGTTCTTTCGGCAAACGGTTGCAGCCCCCATTCGTTTTGGGCGCGGGCGGACAGGGGCAAAAAGCAAAGAGCAAAAAACCAAAAGAATTTTTTCATTGTGTCCCTCAATTGTTTTTTAAACTGTTCTTTACAGTAATCCTTTCACATCAAACTCAATTTGAGATTTTTGTTTTTATTTCACCTGCTCTCCGTTGGTAATCGTAAAAAATTTAAGCTAGAATTGATGGAGCAAAAACGAAAGGCAAAAAGGCGGCGCAAAGAAGTAGGCGTAAAATACGCATAATGCACCTCAACTTGGGTTGGAGTAAGCTTCCATTAATTAAGACAAGTTTTTCAAACGAAAACTCACGCTAAAATTTATACGTTACAAAAATTTAATAAAAACATTACGCACCGAGGAAGGCCACGCTGGTAGGGATTTTCCGGAAGGAAAGTTGGAGAGAACCCCGCTCTCACTCAGGCTAAACCGATATAGGCTGTCTCAGCAGGCAAACGCAGAACGAAGCGTGCTTCCATGCACTTTTTGCGATACACTTACAATATATGCCATTCGCTAAAAAACCTCAATTTTTATTTTCGTACTTGAAATGAAAGCAAACAAAATGCCACCCGTTAAGAGAAGTGTCATCGTTGGATAAGTGTTTGAGAATAAAGCAAACCAATCTAAAACAATTAAGCGGCACAGAGCAAGAGAATTTTCACAAATGAGAAAAGTGAGGAGCAAAATTCCTAATATTGAAAATTTAACAAAATTTTAATAATCCATAATTTTTTATAAACCAAAAATTTTAAATTATTAGCAAAATTAAAAATGCCTCACAAAAACAAGCCCCGAATTCTGCAAGGAATATCGGGGCTGATCGCATGTTGTTTTAACGTTACATAGCGCTACAGCAGCTCATGGTTCGCCGTTTCAATCGGCTGACCAATCTGAATGACCGGACTGGTTTCCGTGCCGATGCCAAAGGGCTGCCATTTATGCGTGTCTTCGCTGCGGAGACGATGCTTGGCGCCGCCGCGCGCGTGAATTTCCTCGAATCCCATCGGCTCAATGTTGAAGCGCTCGCCATCCAACAAGCCGGTGATGCCGGTTTGCCCCGGTTCCGGACGCTTGGCTTTGCAATACGGGCACGTTGCGGGATCGTGTGGTTTGTAATCCGTCGGCTCCTCGTAGGTGCTGATGTAGCCTTCGAAATTGCGCAGCACCACTTTGTGATCTGACACGCTGAGCAAGTAATTCGGCATCAGCGGAATTTTGCCGCCGCCGCCCGGCGCATCGACGACGTAAGTCGGAATCGCATAACCGGAAGTGTGGCCGCGCAAGCCTTCGATGATCTCGATCCCTTTTCCCACCGGCGTGCGCAGATGGCCGGAGCCTTCCACCAAATCACATTGGTACAAATAATACGGCCGGATGCGAATCTTCACCAGCTCTTGAACCAGCTTGCGCTGAATGTGCACGCAATCATTGACGCCGGCGAGCAAGACGCTTTGGTTGCCCAACGGCACGCCGGCGCGCGACAGCTTGTCGCAGGCCAGCGCAATCTCCGGCGTAATCTCTTTCGGATGATTGAAGTGCATATTCACCCACAGCGGATGATATTTGGACAGCGTCGCACACAACTCGTCATCAACACGCTGCGGCAGAAAAATGGGCACGCGCGTGCCGAGACGAATGATCTCCAGATGCGGAATGGCGCGCAAGCGGCCGAGCAGATTGTCGAGCACTTTGGGCGGCAGGATAAACGGGTCGCCGCCGGAGAGCAGCACGTCGCGAATTTGCGGAGTGCGCGCGATATAATCGAGCTGCGCGTCGTACTCGGTGCGGCTGAACTGCGCCGTGGGATCGCCGACGATGCGGCTGCGGGTGCAATAGCGGCAATAGCTGGCGCACTGCGTGGTCACCAACATCAGCACGCGGTCGGGATAGCGATGCACCAAGCCCGGCACCGGCGAATGGCGATCTTCCGCCAACGAATCTTCCATCATCGAGGTAAATGGCACCATCTCGGCGTCGGTCGGAATCACTTGCTTGCGGATCGGGCAATCGGGATCATCCGGATCGATCAAAGCCGCAAAATACGGCGTGATGTCGACGCGAAACAGGTTGTTGGCGCGCAACGCCGTTTTTTCGCTTTCAGTAAGATTGACGATCTGGCCCAATTCATCGACCGAATTGAGGCGATGCTTGAGTTGCCACCGCCAATCATTCCATTGCTCATCGGGAACCTCGGCCCAAACTTTCGGCCGCGGGGTGAAAGCCGGCTTGCTCGAGGTTGGTGCGCCATTTCCGGCGGCAACTGCCGAGGCGCCGTTATCGGATTTTTGCTGCAACAAAACGCTGTCGCCCATAAGCTGCGCTCCTTTCGAAATTTTTAATTTGCGTCACTAATTTTTATTCTGAATTTCATGAACCAATGCTTGAAGGTCAATTAAGATACGAAAACTTTTGGAAAGTTCCAAGAAATTGTGCATCTTATGTGATGGCTCTGACAGCATCACGCACAGGAAGACTTTGAAAGGAGCGACAACCCATCAATTGGATTCCATGGGATGAAACAAGCAGGAGAGCTATGAGCCAAAGTCAGCAGTGGAAGACTTCTGTTGCACGATCGCTGGACACGGAAAAATTTTATGCCTCAATCGCCGCCATCCCGGTACTGCAAAATATGCCGGAGCCTCTTCTTCGGCAGCTCAGCGCCGAGATGCTGCGCACGTATGCCGACGGCGAGATCATCATTCATGAAGGCAAGCCGGCGGATCGGCTGATTGTGATTTTGCAGGGCACGGTTGAGATTCTGCGCGACGGGGTTTTTCTCGTTTCGCGCACCGCCAATGAAATTATCGGCGAGCAAGGCGTGGTAGATAACGTGCCTTACAGCGCTACCGCCGTGGCGTGGGGGACGGTGCAAATGCTTGTCATTCCGGCGGCGCTGGCAAAAAAGTTTTTGAAGAACTATCGCTTCACGCTCAATCTCATTAAAATTCTTTCGGCCAAATTGCGCGAGGCCACGGATGACGAGGCCGTGCGCCTGGCTCAAGAGGAGAACATGTTCGCGGCCTTTCGCAGCCACGTGCATCCACGCGTGCTCGACGATTTGCTCGCCCGCGGCCTGGAAAATTACGGCGCGCCGCGCTACATCGACTGCGCGATATTATTTGCCGATATCCGCTCGTACACCTCGCTCTCGCTCGAAGCCACGCCGGAACAGATCGTCAAGGAACTGAGCCGCTATCTCGACGGGATGATCGAGATCATTCACGCGCACGACGGCATGATCGACAAATTCATCGGCGACAATGTCATGGCGGTTTGGGGCTTTGCGCAACCTCATTCCGCCGCGGTCTCGCTGGCGCGCCCTCTGCGCGATATCACGCCGATGCGTCTCATGCCAAAAAACGGGGTGAACGCAACGCCAGCCGAAAAAAACCATGTCGCAGACAGCGCGCCACGCGGTGCGGTGAGAGCACTGAACTGCGCCGTTGCCATGTGGAAGACGGCAGAAAAATACTCTTTTCGCGGCCGGCCAATTGAAATCGGCATCGGACTGAATTACGGCACGGTGTTTTGCGGCAACGTCGGCAACGACCGCAAACGGCAATTCACCGTTCTGGGCCATCCGGTCAATTTGGCCTCGCGCTTCGAATCTTTGACCAAAGAGCTGAAAGTCCCGATCGTGGTGGGCGAAAATTTTTATCACCAGCTCCCGCCGAAATGCCGCCGCCAATTTCGGCAACATCGCAACGTGAGCGTGCGCGGCATCGATGCGATCACGTGCTATGGCTACGTTGGTGAAAAAAGATAAAACAGACAACAATGATAAAAAGATCATCGCGGCTGCGGGCGCTGGAAAATCAAATTGCCAGATTAGAAACTCGGTTGCCCAAAATGGACCGGTGCAGCCGGCGCTTCTCCATCGCGCGATTGCTGATATTTCTCGGCACGGCGATGCTTTGCACTCTGGCGGTTTACGCGTTTAACGAGACGGCCGGCTGGATCGTCATTGCGCTCGGCCTGCTCGCTTTCAATATCGTCGCGCATTACCACCGCCGCCTCGACAAAGCGATGGCGCGGCACAAAATCTGGTTGCAGCTCAAAACCGCCCAGCGCGGCCGCATGCAACTGGATTGGCAGGCGATTCCGCTTCCTCCATTCACGCCGGTTGAAAGCGATCATCCTTTTGCAGAAGACCTCGACCTCACCGGCAAAAAATCCTTGCAGCATTTGCTCGACCTGGCGATTTCCCACGAGGGCAGCCAACGACTCAAAAGTTGGCTGCTGGCCACCGTGCCGCAACCGGAGCAGATTCAGCGGCGGCAAACCCTCGTTCGCGAGCTGACGCCCATGTCCCGGTTTCGCGACAAGCTTTTGCTCAATTTCGCTCTGGCAACGCGCGAGCCATTGGAAGGTAAAAAATTTTTAGCGTGGCTGCAACGGGAAATGCCGCAATCATCGCAATGGCTTTTGCCGGTCTTTTGGGCGCTGGCGGCGTTGAATATCGCGCTATTCTTGCTGGCGCAATTCGGCCTCGCGCCGCGCTATTGGCTGATCACGCTGTTCATCTATGGCGGCTTGTATCTGGCGAACGCGGAACGGATCAAAGAAATTTTTGAGGAGGCGATTTTTCTCGATGAGGAATTGAACAAATTTGGTGCGCTGCTGCTTTATCTCGAAAAATACCCGTATGGAAAAAACCTCCATCTGAAAAATTTATGCCAGCCACTGTGGGCGGCGAAAAAACGTCCCTCCGCGCAAATGAAAAAGATCAAGCTTATCGTCACCGCTGTTGGGATGCGAATGAATCCGATCGTGCGCGCGCTTTTGAATATCGTTGTGCCGTGGGATTTTCATTGCGCCCGCCTTTTGGATCAGCAAAAATCCCGCCTCGCCGAAACTTTGCCGGTCTGGTTGGATATTGGTTTCGAGCTGGAAGCGCTGACGGCTTTGGCGAATTTTTCCTATCTCAATCCCGAGTATACTTTTCCAAAGATCGTTGCTGTCGAGAGCGCGCAGATATTTCAGGCTCAGGGCTTGGGGCATCCGCTCATTCCGGCAAGGCAGCGCGTGTCCAACGATTTCTCGGTGCGCCGCGCCGGTGAGCTTGCCATGATCACCGGCTCGAATATGTCCGGCAAGAGCACGTTTCTCAAAACTTTGGGGATCAATCTCAGCCTGGCTTATGCCGGCGGGCCGGTTTGCGCCGGCAGAATGCAGACCTTGCTGTTTCGCGTATTCACTTGCATCAAAGTGAGTGATTCCGTGACCGACGGCTTTTCCTTTTTTTATGCGGAAGTACGGCGGCTAAAAGCTTTGCTGGGCGAGCTGCAAAAAGAGCACGCTTATTCGCTATTTTTTTTGATTGACGAGATTTTCAAGGGCACGAATAATCGCGAGCGGCTCATCGGCAGCCGCTCGTATATCCGCGCTTTGGCCGGACAAAACGGCGCCGGCGCGATTTCAACACACGATCTGGAATTGACGACGCTGGCAAACACACTTCCCAATCTCAAAAACTACCATTTCCGCGAAGAGGTCATCGACGGCCAGATGGTTTTCGACTACAAGCTGCACGACGGCCCCTGCCCCACCACGAATGCGCTTAAAATCATGCAGCTTGCCGGCCTGCCGGTGGAGTCATAAAATGATGCTTGCAATTTGTTGAAGAGCGTGCTATATTTAATTCATAAAATATAGTTGAGTTATTATGGAACTCACCATAGCTCCTACCTGAATGTTGCAAGGAGAATGAGTCTATGTATCGATCTTTCAAAATAAAAAATTTCCGTTGCTTCCGCGAGTTGACTATCGAGCCGCTTGAGCGCGTGAACCTGATTGCCGGGATGAATAATGTTGGCAAGACGGCTCTGTTAGAAGCAATTTTTCTACATCTTGGCCCGAACAATCCCGAGTTGGCCCTCCGCATCAATGCGTGGCGCGGAATTAGTACTTTTGACAAAAGCAACATTGAAGAAGAAATGTGGGGATCTCTGTTTTTTGGCTACGATACTAACGCGACAATCGAATTGGAAAGTAAGGATGAAAATGGGCGCCAGCGCGCTCTCCGTATTTCTTTGGGCAAGTCTGCAGCGACAGAGTTGCCTGCCAATTGGGAAGGCAACGGCCAAATTCAGAACACTGTTAGTTCAATGACCACGGCGGTTCCGGCTCGCGAATTGAAGCTTGCTTATTCCGATGATACCGGCCAATCTGGTGGCTCGCGCGCGTTTATCATGGGAGAAGGGCTTAAGATAGATCTCGCCTCGCTTAAGCTATCTCCGCACGGTGTTTTCTTAGCCACTCGTACTCGAACTCAAGTTGAAGATGCTAGACGCTTCAGCAAGCTCGAAGTAGTAGGCCGCCAAGATGAAATTTTGCCCACGCTCAAATTATTGGAACCGCGTTTGCGTCGATTGGCTGTTCTTGTGACAGGCGGAGTGCCAACAATCAACGGTGATATCGGTGTTGGCCGGCTTATACCGTTGCCGCTGATGGGAGAAGGTGTCGGCCGGTTGCTGTCATTGGCCCTGATTATCTTTGATTCTCCACGAGGCGTTGTGCTTATTGACGAAATTGAGAACGGTCTGCATTACTCGGCCATGGTTGACGTTTGGAAAGCGATCGCCGAAGCGGCACGTCGATCAGAGACGCAGATATTTGCCACGACCCACAGTTGGGAATGTATTCAAGCGGCGCATGAGGCATTCATGACCAGTGGAACGTACGATTTTAGCCTGCATCGATTGGATCGAATTAAGAATGAAGTCCGAGTGGTCACTTACGACCAGGGAACCTTAGATACAGCGGTTGAAATGAACCACGAGGTTCGTTAATGACCACGCGCACGCAACGAATCGTGAAACCGAAGCTTCTCATAGGTGAAGGCTTGGAAGAAGTACGTTTCTTCAGTGCGCTGTTGGCTCATCTCAGCATCAGCGATGTTCAGGTCGAAGAATACGGCGGCAAGCGTCAACTGTCGCGCTACTTTCAGGAATTACAGATTCGACCGGGTTATCAAGAAATTGTTTCTATAGGTATTACACGAGATGCAGACAACAGTGCGCCGAGTGCATTTCAAAAGCGTTTGTGATGCGCTAAAAAGTATCGCGCTGGCTATGCCGGGCATGCCAGGAGTATTTGTCGGAGAGAGTCCGCGAGTGGGTGTCCTGATTCTACCAGATGGCCATAATCCCGGAATGTTGGAAGAGCTTTGCCTCGCTGCAATTCAAATCTATCCTGATCTGCAATGTGTCGATGAGTATTTCAAGTGCATACACCAGCAAGCAAAGCGACAGCCAAACAATTTAGCCAAGGCTCGCGTGCACGCATGGCTAGCGTCACAAGTAGAACCGGACAAACGGTTAGGTGAAGCAGCCGAAATTGGTTACTTACCTTGGGACAGCCCGGCGTTCGACCTCCTCAAGAAATTTTTACAGGCTTTGTAAATTTCCAACCGGCACACTGCTGGGGTAAATATTATTTTAATGTCACAACATTTATAAATTTCCAGCGCGACGCAAACGCGCCGGCAAAACCGCTTTTACTCTTGTGTATTTCTCCGTCGCCAATTTTGCAATTCAAGCTGATTGAAGCTATTCTTACTTCAAAACTTGAGTGCTGCAGGGCATATCAAAGCTCTAAACCAAGGACGAAACTGTTAAATTGTGAAAGGACCAAGATATGTCTTTCCATGATCATCAATCTCAATTACCGGCCAGTCTCTCATATCCGAAAGCGCTGGCCATTTCGTTGGCGGCTGTGGGAATGCTGATATTGAGCCACGCGGGGCTTCTTGCTCAAGGCATTCCCGCAACGATTACCGTAAATTCCAAGGCCAGCACCTCCGCAGTCACGGGTGATGCGGACGATCCGGCGATATGGGTTCATCCCATCAATCCGGCTAAAAGCGTCATCATTGGCACCGACAAAGAAGGCAACGGCGGCCTTCATGTTTGGGATATGGACGGCAAGCAGATTCAATACGTGCCATTAGGCAATCCCAATAATGTCGATGTGCGTTACGGCATGCTCGTTGGTGGTCAGCTTATCGACATTGCGGTAACCAACTTGCGCTCCAATCCGAAGCAGATCAAAGTTTTCAAAATCAATTCCACCGACGGTACGCTGACGGATGTTACTACCAATGGCGGAATCCTGACACCCCAATTGGCCGATCCGTATGGAATTTGTCTTTACAAACGGCCCTCCGACGGCGCCATGTTTGTCATCGAAAGCACCCAATCCGGTGCGAACAAAAATAATCTCCATCAATATCTTTTGCAAGACGACGGCGCCGGCAAAGTGAAAGGAAATTACGTTCGCGCCATCGGCAACGGGGTGATCAAGGCCTATGTCGAAGGCTTGGTCGTGGACGACGAACTCGGCTATGTTTACGCCTCGGATGAGCCGAATGCAATTCGAAAGTTTTATGCCGATCCAGCTCGCGGCGACAACAATCAAATCGTGGCTTTCGCCATCAATGATGGCATCTCCGGCGATCGTGAAGGATTGGGAATTTATAAATGTCCCGGCGGCACGGGTTATCTCGTCGCCTCGAGTCAGGGCAACAGCACTGTCAAAATTTACCGGCGGGAAGGCGAGGCGGGCGACCCCCACAAGCACACGTTGCTCACAACGATTAAGACGAATGGCTCCACGGAAACGGACGGTTTGGATATAACGAACCTGCCGACCTCGGCAAATTTTCCCAAAGGCTTTTTAATAAAGCACAATGCCCCCGGCAAACAGTTCATTCTCTACGCCTGGGAAGATATTGCGCAAACCTATCTGAGCATTTGCCCCGAGAGCGAACCGAGCGCGATTGCCGGCGAGAGCGCGAGCGCATTGCCCGAAGTCTTCACTCTTCAGCAAAATTATCCAAACCCGTTTTTGCGCGGCGCGCCGTCCAGTTTAGCGGGAAGTCCATCAACGACGATTTCGTTTCATCTTGAGAAAGCTGCCAGCATCAAGCTCACAGTGATCAATTTGATGGGGCAAACAGTGCGCACGCTGGCCGCCGGACAAATGGCCGCGGGCGATCACGCAACGGTGTGGGATGGCCGCAACGAAGCGGGAGAAATCGTTCCAAGCGGCACGTATTTGATTCAGTTGCAAAACGGCAACCGCACTCAAATTAAGAAACTCATGATGGTAAAGTAACCCAGACCGCCGGTCTGGGAGTAGCTGTCAACCCGCCGTATTTTTGTTCACTGCCCGGTCACGACTGTGATTGGGCAGTTTCATTTTTGCGGAATGGAAAAAACTTGACGCGATTTTCCCGCTTGACTTTTAAAAAAATACCTGTAAATTGAAGTTGGGTAGTTCAAAGTGCTGTCTTTTCATTCGAATAAAGCAGGCACGCCATGACCACTTTAGAAAAACTCGAAGAACTGGTCTATCACGGCTTCAAAGAGTCTGACCGGCGTTTTCAAGAGACCGAACGGTTGATTAAAGAAACCGCTCAACAACAAAGAGAAGAACAAAGAGAAGAACTTAGAGAAGAATTAAGAGAACGACAAAGAGAGAGCGACAGAGAGCTGAAAGAGTTAAAAAAACAGCTCGCCGGGATAACCAGCTCACTGGGACTTTTTGCCGAAAGCGTGGTGCAACCAAGCGTCACACGTCTCTTTGGTGAGCGTGGTATCATGCTTACCGGCATTTATCCTCGCTTGCTCGAACGGCGCAACGGTGACACCATGGAAGTCGATATTGTCGGCGCTGGATCGGACGCGATCGTTGTCATCGAAGTCAAATTGCGATTAGAATTGGAAGATGTTAAAGAGTTTTTACAAAGACTTTCACGCTTTTTTGAGTTTTTCTCCCGATTCCGTGGCTCAAAGCTATATGGCGCGGTCGCCGGCATGAGTATTGACGAAGGGGTAGCCCGTTATGCTTATAAAAATGGATTATTCGTTCTGGCGCAATCCGGCGACAACATGCAAATTCTGAACGATGAGAAATTTGTGCCGCGTGTCTTTGACAAAAAGAGAAAAAACGTGGCGCGGAAGAAAAGTTGAGCACGACCCAACATGCCAACCATGAGCATGCCTGGGATGCATTTCAGGAGAAGAAAAAATGAAAAAATATCACGCGGTATCTAATATCCGGTTTGAAGGAACCTTTATCCTGATGACAGTCGATGGAACAGATTATCGAATCGATCTCAGGGAACATTCCTCAATGCTGGCAGCAAGGGCTGAGCAGGTAAAAATGAATTTTACCATTTCTCCTGCCGGTTACGGCCTGCACTGGCCGGAAATCGATGAGGATTTGTCAATTGACGCCATGATCAAATCCATTAAAGCGGAAAGTTCATCAATCCGGAATTCCGCGAATTCCCAATAATGTGTTCTTTGCTCAAAATTCCGATTGATAAATTAATCGCAATTTTGTATATAACCACGTAAACAGAACCACAGGTCAACCAGCGGGGAGCCATGCTTTCAAAAGTCTTGAGCGCCGCGGTTTTGGGCATTGACGCTTACATCGTCACGGTGGAAACGCATTTGGAAGGCCAGCTTCCGGCAATCGCAACGGTCGGCTTGCCGGATGGCGCGGTGCGGGAGTCGCGCGAGCGCATCAATGCCGCCGTCAAAAACTCCGGCTTTCCCTTTCCGCAAAAGCGCATCACCATCAACCTGGCGCCGGCGGATGTGAAAAAAGTGGGCTCCGGATTTGATTTGCCGATGGCGATCGGCATTCTCGCCGCGGCGGGGACGGTGCAACCGCAACTGCTCGAGCACTATCTCATTCTCGGCGAATTGTCGTTGGACGGCTCGCTGCAGACGATTCGCGGCGCGCTGCCGATTGCGCTGGCCGTGCGCGAGCAGAAAAAACGCGGCCTGATTCTGCCGCGCGAAAACGCCAAAGAAGCGGCGATGGCCGAGGGCATGGATGTGCGCGGCGCCGACACGTTGCGCGAGACCGTGGAGTTTTTGAACGGAACCATCGAGTTGCCGTCTTTTGCTGTCGATATGCGCGAGATCTTTTCCGTTTCGCGCCATTACACCATCGATCTCAACGACGTGCGCGGGCAAGAACATGTCAAACGCTCCATGGAAGTCGCAGCCGCCGGCGGCCACAATCTGATTATGATCGGCCCGCCAGGCTCGGGCAAAACCATGCTGGCGAAACGTTTCCCGACGATTCTGCCCGACCTCACAATGGACGAAGCGCTGGAGACGACGAAGATTCACTCCGTCGCCGGGGTGCTGCCGCCGGACGCCGCATTGGTCGCCACACGGCCATTTCGCTCGCCGCATCATACGGCAAGCTATGCCGGACTCATCGGCGGTGGGCAAATACCACGGCCGGGCGAAGTTAGCCTCGCGCACAACGGCGTGTTGTTTCTCGACGAGGTGCCGGAGTTTGAAAAAAACGTGCTCGAAGTTTTGCGCCAGCCGATGGAAGACGGCAAAGTCACCATCGCGCGCGCGCTCTTGTCGCTCACGTACCCGGCCGAGTTCATGCTGGTGGCGGCAATGAATCCGTGCCCGTGCGGGTATGCCACCGACCCGGCGAACAAGTGCTCGTGCACGCCGCTGCAAGTGCAAAAATATCTCGCCAAAATCTCCGGCCCGCTGCTGGATCGCATCGATATTCACATCGAAGTGCCGGCGGTGAAATACAAAGAGTTGGCCGGCGAGGCGACCGGCGAGACCTCGGTGCAAATTCGCCAGCGCGTGGAAACGGCGCGCGGCGTGCAATTGGCGCGATTCCGTGGCCGCAAAAACCTTTTCTGCAACGCGCGGATGGAATCCAAGGACATTCGTGAATTTTGTAAAATCGACAGCCGCGGCGAGGAGTTGTTGCGGATGGCGATCACCAAGCTCGGCCTTTCCGCCCGGGCTTACGACCGTATTCTGAAGGTGGCGCGCACCATCGCCGATCTTGAAGGCAGCGCCGACATTCGCCCGGAATTTATCAGCGAGGCGATTCAATATCGCTCGTTGGATCGCAGCCTGGGAGCAATGGCTTGACCGTGGCAGACTATTCTGCCCCTTGCACAAAGACAAAATGATGGGGACAAAAATAATTAAAATTTTAAAACAATTATTTTATCGTTCATCATGTTGTCTTAATTTTGTTGTTCGGAAGACTCCGCCATGCCCGACAATTTTTCGACGCCCCTGCACTACTATATTCTTTTATCGCTTTTTGCGCTGCTGTTTCTCTTGCAGATTTGGGCGATGATCAAAATCAAGCTGATGCTCAAGCGTGTGTTGGACATCTACAAGCGCATGCAGCAGATCGCAGCCATGTCCAAATCCGGCTTAATTGTGGAAGGAGATTTGCAACCTTCTCGCCAAGCCGGCGTAAACTATAAACGTATTTGTGAATGGTGCCGGTATCGGGAAACATTTCTCGATCCTTCCGGCAAAGGCGTGTTTGTCTATCGCTGCGGCTTGAGCAAGAACCGGATCAAATTGGACGATTCCTGTTCGCAATTCGAATTCGATCCGCAACGAGCGCCGATTTGATCCTGGTTGCTGGATGCTGGTCGCTAATTTTCCAGCAACAAGTAACAAGCAACCAGTTACCAACAACCAGCAACAAGAAATCATTGATCGCGAGAGTGATTGTTATGCCAAACTATTCAACGCTTACAGTCCGTCAGGATGGCGAAGTGACGATTGCGGAAGTGCTCGCTCGCCGGATTTACTTAAAAGTGGTGGAGGAATTTCGTGAGGAACTGAACGACGTTCTGGCTCACGCGCGCGGCCCGGTCGTGTTGGATTTGGGGAAGGTCAGCGTAATGAACAGCGCAGGATTGGGCGTTATTATCGCCACGCACGATTCACTGCAAAAGCAGCAGCGCCCTTTTCTTGTGGCCAATCTGCAGCCCGTCATGCAAGATATTTTCAACCGCATGCAGCTCGGCACGCTGATTACCGCCACGGCCTCGGTTGCAGACGGCCTGCAAAGGCTGCGAGAGCCTGCCGTTGCTGTCGCGTAAGCCCGGCCTTAGTTGGCTGCAAAAGTTCCCCCAATAAAAAAACCGATTTGACGCCATAGTGGTCTAATCGGTTTTTTTATTGGGCAAAATAAAGATCCCTGCTTCCGAGATGGGCCTTCAAAGGGCCGTGTTTGCACACGGTGGGCACCGCCTGAACGTTTTTTACTTCCACTGAATTCCTCAACGTTCATTGGGGAATGAGGCTTGTAATACACGCACAGAGCTAAGTTCCCAAGATGAAGGTGTTGGCTCTTTGAATCTATCCCATCCACCTGAAGCAGGGAAGCTTTCAATTTTTTTCCACACCGCTGACGCGATGCTGATTCGAACCAACATCAATTTATAAGAATCTCCCAAAAAGTCAAGAGGAAAATTTTAGTTGACAAAAAAATTTGCTTTTGCTCGGACGATTGCTTACATTTAAAATAGAAACATGGCTCAACAAGCGACAAACTTTTTGCCAATCCGATTTTTTTCGCATGCTGGAGCGTGGTGTGTGATGGCGCTCATATCGTTGGCCACAATGCCCGGCGCCGGCGAAAACGCCTCTCGTCGTCGCGCCCGCGATGTCGGTGTTGAGATCGGCATCATGAAACCCGGTGCTTTCAATAGCATCACGGATGTAGCAGGTATTCTCGTCGGGCATTCGACATTGCACCGCGACGATTCCGTGCGCACGGGCGTCACCGCCATTCTTCCGCATCAGGGCAATCTCTTCCAGGAAAAAGTTCCGGCGGCGATTTTTGTCGGCAATGGCTTCGGCAAATTGCTGGGCGTCACCCAAATCGAAGAGCTTGGCAATCTCGAGTCGCCCATCTTGCTCACCAACACGCTGAATGTGCCGCGTGTTGCCGAGGCGCTGATCGATTACATGCTGGCGCTGCCGGGCAACGAAGCCGTGCGCTCGATCAACGCCGTGGTGGGCGAGACCAACGACGGTTTCTTGAACGACATTCGCGGCCGGCATGTGGGACGCGAGGAAGTTTTTACTGCGCTCAAAAATGCCAAATCCGGAATCGTGGAAGAAGGCTGCGTCGGCGCCGGAACCGGAACCGTGTGTTTCGGTTGGAAAGGCGGCATTGGCACCAGCTCGCGCGTGTTGCCCCCATCTGCCGGCGGTTACACGGTCGGCGTTTTGGTGCAAACTAACTTCGGCGGCGTGCTGACAATTAACGGCGCGCCGGTTGGCCGCGAGCTTGGCAAATTCGCCATGAAAGATGCGCTTCCTTATTCCGCCGGTGACGGCTCGTGCATGATCGTCGTCGCCACCGAGGCGCCGCTCGACGCGCGCAATCTCAAACGCCTCGCGGCCCGCGCCATGTTGGGATTGGCTCGCACCGGCGGTTATGCCGGCAACGGCAGCGGTGATTACGTCATTGCCTTTTCCACCGCAACAGAAAATCGTGTTGCCCATCAACCCAAGGCGCGAGTTCAAACGCACTCTTTTCTCGTAAATGATGAAACCTCGCCGTTGTTTTTAGCCGCAGTCGAAGCGACGGAAGAAGCCGTCATCAATTCCCTGTTTATGGCGACCACGACGCGCGGCATGGCCGGACGTGTCGTTGAAGCTCTACCGATTGATCGGACCATGGAAATTTTAAAAAAATACAACGCGCTGAATCAAAATCGCGATTTGCCCTCGTGGAAAAAATAGTTTGTAGTTTCGCCTCTAGGCGTTCATAATCGCATACAAAACAATTTTTGAATGTCGCATGCAAGACCTTGGCAAAATTTTAATGCTCATCGGCACCGTCCTGCTCGTTGCCGGCGCCGCGCTCTATTTCTTGAAAGGCATTCCTTTTCTCGGAAAACTGCCCGGTGATATTATCATTAAAAAAGAAAATTTCACGTTTTATTTCCCTTTGGCCACGAGCCTGTTGCTCAGCTTGTTGCTGGCGCTTTTGCTCTATTTTTTCAAAAAGCCCTCATGAGAAACAAATTATTCGCCTCTATCGCGGTTGGCCTCGGCATGCTTTTTCAGGCCGTGAACGCAACCCCTCTGGCAAGCCCCGGCTTTCGCGTAATCCAAGCCGATACTTTTGCCTCCCGCATGGTCCATGTGATTCGCATCAACGGCCCGATCAACCCGGTGGCCGCCGAATACATTGTTGACGCCATCGCAGAGGCGACGGACGCCGAAGCGGAATGTTTGATCATTGAATTGGACACGCCGGGCGGCCTGATGGAATCCACCCGCATCATCACCAAAGCCATGCTCGCGAGCGAGGTTCCGGTGGTCATCTATGTTTCGCCTTCTGGCGCGCGCGCCGCCTCGGCCGGCGTGTTCATGACCTACGCGGCCCACCTCGCGGCGATGGCGCCGAGCACCAACATCGGCGCGGCGCATCCGGTCAATATCGGCGGTGGCGGCGCGGATTCTTCCAACACCATGATGGAAAAAGTCACCAACGACGCCGTCGCGCAAATCAAAGCTGTCGCCGAAAAAAGAGGCCGCAATATCGAGTGGGCGGAAGAAGCCGTGCGCAAAAGCGTTTCGATCACCGAAAAAGAAGCGCTGAAAAAGAATGTCATTAACTTCATCGCGCCGAGCCTCGATAGCCTGCTCATCCAAATGGACGGCCGTGAAGTCGAGTTGGCTAATCGCAAGGCCAAATTGCAAACTGCCGGCGCGAAGATCATCCGCGACGAAATGAATTGGCGGCACAAGCTGCTCGACAAAATTTCCGATCCGAACATCGCCTACATCCTGTTCCTGCTCGGCTTTGCCGGCCTGTACTTCGAGTTTTCCAATCCTGGCGCGATCTTGCCCGGCGTGCTTGGCGGCATCTTTCTGATTTTGGCTTTCTATGCCTTCCAAACGCTGCCGGTCAATTGGGCCGGACTGCTGCTCATTCTATTCGCCGTCATTCTTTTTATTCTTGAAGTGAAAGTGACGAGCTTTGGCATTCTCACCATCGGCGGCGTCGTCGCCATGTTTCTCGGATCGGTCATGCTGTTCCGCAAACCGGCCACGCTTTTCGAGCCGGCGGTCAGGATTTCGCTGCAAGTGATCATTCTCGCGACTTTGGCCACCGCCGCTTTTTTTGCCTTTGCGGTCGGCCTCACGGTGAAAGCGCATCGCCAACAGGTTACCACCGGCAGAGAAGGCATGATCGGCGAAGTCGGCATCGCGCTGACGAATCTGAACCCCAGTGGGCGAGTGCACGTTCACGGCGAAATCTGGCAGGCGCGCAGCGACACGCCGATAGAGAAAGACCAGCCGGTCAAAGTGCTGGCAGTGAACGGATTGCAAGTGAAAGTGGAGAAGTTGAACGGCTGACGGCTTGGCTGTTTCAGGAGTTTCTATTTCATCCCAAAAAACTAAAACTCAGAGGAGGGAAGTATGCAAATTGGTTTCATGATATTGATCGTGCTCGGTGTGATGTTCCTATCCAGCATGATCAAAGTGTTGCGTGAATACGAGCGCGGCGTTATTTTCAGGCTTGGCCGGTTGTTGCGTGTGGGCAACCGCACCGATAAAGGTCCCGGGTTGATCGTTTTGATCCCCCTCATCGACCGCATGGTGAAAGTCAGCCTGCGCACGATCGTGATGGACGTGCCGCCGCAAGATGTGATCACGCGCGACAACGTTTCGATCAAAGTGAACGCCGTGATTTATTTCCGCGTCATCGATCCGGCCAAAGCCATCATCGATGTCGAAGACTTTCTCTTCGCGACCTCCCAGATTTCTCAAACCACGCTGCGCAGCATTCTCGGCCAGTCCGAGCTCGACGAACTTCTCGCTCAACGCGAGAAAATCAACGAGGAGCTGCAGAAGATCATCGATTCGCAAACCGAGCCGTGGGGAATCAAAGTGACTGCCGTCGAAGTGAAGCACGTCGACCTGCCGCCGGAGATGCAGCGCGCCATGGCTCGCCAGGCCGAAGCCGAGCGCGAGCGCCGCGCCAAAATTATTCACGCCGAAGGCGAATTGCAAGCTTCGGCGAAACTTGCGGAAGCCGCGCGCATGCTCAGCACTGATCCGGCGGCGATGCAGTTGCGCTATCTGCAAACGCTTGTCGAAGTTGCAGCGGAAAACAATTCAACGACGATCTTTCCGGTGCCCATCGATATACTCAAAATTTTTATGGATCGGAAAGAGAAATAGTCGTGTAACGTGATACGTGTAACGGTCTCTTGATCTGTGACTTTTGCTATAGTCCAATTGTAACTATTCAGATACAAAAAGGGGCTGTCATTCCACAGGAATCTTTTTTCATTTCGAGCACGGTGCTAGTACGAAAAAGGATCCCGCCCTGCGGGATGACATGCGCGCGGAAGGCTTAATAGTTACGTCCAAATTTTATATTGATGTTCCATAATGAGACCTTTACACGTTAAACGTTACACGATTTTTCCAGAACTTTTTAGCGGCGCGAGAGTTAGATAAATTGTGTCTTCTGAACTTTGTCGTGAACCCAACCGGAGAAACAGCCATGCGCAAAATGATTTTTGTTCTTCTCAGCCTCCTCCCGGCCGCGCTGCTCGCGCAAACCGGCACGCTGCCGCAAACGATCAATCGCATGTTCAACCCGGCGCATTATCAACAGCGCGCTAACGCGGTCGCTGCGCCAACACTCAGCCGCTTCGGACAGAGCGACGTATTCGGCCTCAACGGCGCACTGGTGAATTATGGCGCCGGCAGCAATTTTCATTATCAATGGCCGCTCAAACCGGATTTGACCGCGACGCTCGATCTCTCGATGCTCTATCTCGATTTCAGCAATCCCCTCCTGCCTTTTTATTCATCAACGTATCGCAGCGCCGACGTGATGCTCGTGCCGCTCTTTTTCGGTTTGCGCCGCGACGTTTTGCGCGAAAATTTTGACGACACTATTTTGCCGTATGTGCAAGTGGGCGCCGGCCCGCTCGCCGGCTTTGCATTTCCGTACGGCTACAGCTTTTGGGAGAGCATGCGCCACGCCGCAACCACGTGGACGATCGGCGGCTTCGCCGGCGCCGGCGTCAACTTCGCGCTCGACAAGAAAACTGTGGGCTTGGTGGATTTGCGCTACAACGTCATGATCTTCCCGGAACACGTCGGGCCACGCCAAAACTACAGCGGTCCGGCGATTTCGTTCGGCGTGCTGCGAGGGTTCTAACACGGATTGGATGGACGCGCGCGGATAAGAGGAAGTTTCGTTTGTATTTTGCGAAGCTTTTTAGAGCAGGACCATGAAGAATGCAGCATTAAATCAACGTCGCCAAAAAACATTGCGGACGACGGAGCGGACAGCACGCAATCACAAACGCATGCCGGACGCCACGCGTTCCTATTATTGGTGGCCGATCACGAATGCCAAAATTCAGCGCGCCGCCCAAAAAATTGTAGACGCGCTTGACCCGGAAAAAATCATTTTGTTTGGCTCCTTCGCGTATGGCACACCGGAACCTGATAGTGACGTTGATTTGCTCGTGATCATGGAAAGCGATAAGAGCGCGCACGCTCGTTCGGCACAAATATCCGAAATCCTTTGTCCACGCCCGTTTCCAGTAGATATTATTGTTCGCACTCCTGCCGAGGTGACTGGACGGTTGGCGATTGGCGATTGCTTTTTCCAAGAAATTTTGACAAGGGGAAAAGTCTTATATGAACGGGCAAGCCGTCGCTGAGTGGGTCAAAAAAGCCGAGGATAATTACCTCAGCGCGCTTGCGTTGTCACGTCGCCGCAAGCAACCCGTTCCTGATGTCGTTTGCAATCAAAGTCAGCAGTGCGCTGAAAAGTATTTGAAGGCATTTTTGGTTCTACACAAAATTCATTTTCGCAAAATACACGATATGGAACAACTCAAAGATTTGGTTGCGAAAGTTGATCCTGACATTCGATCAATTCATGCTTCCCTCGCAGCGTTAAATCCTTATGGCATCGACATCCGCTATCCCGGACTTGAGGCGACAGTAGCAGAAGCAAAAGAGGCAGTTAAAGCAATGAAGACGGTGCGTAAATTTATGCGTATAAAACTAGTGTTGAAGTAAAAATTTTTTCCAAAACATAAACCAAGCCGCTTAAAATGTCAACTTCGTAACCTTGCAATTTTTCGATTGATCTGATGACTTTACACTTCCACCTCCCAACCTACATTTGCTCCAAACTGACACACCTGCCCATTTATGCTACAGTTTTGTAACTTGCAGGAGGTACGGAGATTTGCTAAATTGTTTCAGGAACGAGACGTGCGTAAAACTTTCATATTGTCTAAGTCTTGTTATATCATTGCTGCTTAATTTAGACACCGCCGGAAGGTGTTCGTGCGCCTTTGCCGTTTCAAAGGTACAGGATTTGCCTTGACTTTTGTAACGCAGACTGCCCCCGCGTGCGGGGCAAATAAACCAGTCTGGCAGCGTGGACGATAGGGTCGTGCTGTTCCAGAGCCGTACTACTATATATGATAAAAATTTTGCCAAAACCGTTATCGCTTGGTCTGATCCTGCTGCTGGCTGTGGCCTGCCAAAAACGCATTCTCGTCGAGGTGGATCACTACGAGCGCAACGGCGAGCTTGACAAAGCCGAGCTGGCGCTCACGCGACATTTGGAGACGCATCCCGATGACAATGCGGCGCGCTTTCAGCTCGGCGAGTTGCACGGCCGCGTGGGGCAATACGCCCAGATGCTGGGTGACTTCGCTGCCGTCGAAAAAAATGACGGCCGCTGGCGCGACAAAATTGAGAATCGCAAAGAATTTTATTGGCGGAAAAATTTCAACGACGGTGTCGCTGCGCTCAAACGCAGTGAGCCGCAGCAGGCGATCACGCCCTTGCGCCATTCCGTTGCAATTTTTCCGGAACGGCACGCGGCTTATCCCGCGCTCGCTGCGGCCATCCTGGCGACGCCCGACAGTTCCGGCGCACAACCGGCGCTCGAAAAAGCTGGCGCGCTGAACGAGAATGACTTGGAATCGCGCCACGCTTTGCAGCAGCTTTATTACAATACCGGCCGCCATCAGGAAGCGTTGAAAGTCAGCGCAGAAATTCTGCAGAAATCTCCCCAAGACCTTTCGGCGCTGCGTTGTCGGGCGCTGGCGTTGCAACAACTGCAATCCGCAGAAACCGAAGAAGCCTTCAAAGCCTTGCTGCGCCAATCAATCGATGCCGATGATTGGCTGGCCTTTGCCATGTATTATTATCGCCGCCAGCAGCACGAATATGCCTTGCTGCTGTTTGAACAGGTCTTGAAAAGCCGCGACCTCGATCCCGGCGCAAACGGCGGCGCGCCGTCATCCGGTGCGAGCAATCATCGCGCGATTCGTCTTGGCAGCCACTCTTCGATGCCAAGTGAAGAACTCTATCGTTATTTGGGCGATTGCGCCTGGCACCTCGGCGATTATGCCGGCATGTCGCAATGGTACGCGCGCCTCATCGAAACCCGTCCCGGCGACGTCTCGGCGCTGCAAAATTTGCTGCTGGCCGCGCAGGCGCTCGGCAAATTGGATGAAGCCGAGCGCATTAAAAAGGAATTGGATCAACTGACGAGCGAACAGGAATGACCCCGATTTTCCTTTTAACATTTCAAAAAAAGGAACCGGAACGGGGTTTGACTTTTATGTGTGAAATTAAGGAATGAGAGAAACACAACGACACGCACGACAACATCACGGCCCCCTTTCTCAAATTATCGCTCGTTTCGCTCGGTTGCGACTTGGCATCTGGATGTTGCCCTTTCTGCTGGCGACGCCCGCGACGGCGCAATTGCGGATCGTTTCCTCGTTCCCACTGCCCGACGATCTCCACAGCGGCGCTTTCACCAACATTCGTGTCACCTTCGACCGCGCCTTGAATAGCGCGGCATTGCCGGCCAATGCCATCACAGTTTGGGGTCATTTGCACGGCCGTTACAGCGGCACGCTCAACTACGACGCGGCGACAACGAGCCTCGTGTTCACGCCATCGGAAAGCTTCATCGACGGCGAAGACGTGACCGTTGCAGTGAGCAATACGGCATTACGCGGCGCCGATAACAGCACGCTCGCACAACCTTATATCTGGCGCTTTCTCGTGCGCACCAACTACGGCTCGGCAGTTTTCACGCCGGTAGATTTTGATTTCGAAAGCGCTTCGCCATCCAACGGCGGCAATCAGGAGCCGACCTACCTCATGCCCGGTGATTTCAACAACGACGATTTCATCGATCTCGCCGTCGTGCATCACGGCTCAGATCGCATCACCGTGCTGCGCAACACCATCCGCGAAACTGCGGGCGCCACGCTTTTCGTTACCGGCACGATTCTGACGACGGGAACCACGCCGACGCGCGCCGCTGCCGCGGATTTCAACGGCGACAATCGCCTCGATCTCGCCGTGATCAATTTCAACAGCAACAATCTGCAAATTTTCTTCGGAAACGGCGCTGGCCAATTCCCCGCGTCGCAAAATTTTCCCACCGGCGAGCATCCGATTGATTTGCTCGCCCAGGATTTCAACGGCGACGGCGCTATCGATGTGGCTGTCGTGATGTTCGGTATCGACCGCGTCGGCATTTTTCTCAACAACGGTTCCGGTAATTTCACCGAGGCCCAACGCATACCAGTCAGCGCTGCGCCGGTTGCGGCCGTTGCGTGGGACAACGATCAAGACGGCGATCTCGATATCGTCGTTGCCCACAACGGCGCGAAGTCGCTGGCGCTATTGCGCAACGATGGCCGCGGCAATTTCGCCGCAATCGCGACACTCAACTTGCCGATGCCGCCGGTCGATTTGCTCTCCGGCGATGTGGCCGGTGTCACCGGCAATCGCGCCGGCAACAATAGCCGTGAAATTCTCGTGCTGTGCAGCGATTTGCATTTTCTCGGCAAAAGCGCGGCGCCGGCAAATCCGAATGCAACAAGTGTGTTGGCCATCGTCAATTCAACGGGCACGGGTTTACAACTCGCCGAAACTGTTTCAATCGCCGGATACGCGCAAGCTTTTACGCTCTGCAATGTCGATACGCTCGACGCGCAACGCGGCGCCGCCAGCTTGCACCCGGATCGCGATCTCGATTTGTTTTACACCCGCTTTTGGGATAGCCGCGTGTCGTGGCTGCGCAATCCGGACAATCAACCTTTCAGCACGGCGCGAACCGCTGATCTCGATTCCGTTCTCAGCGCCAAAGCCATCACGCATTTCGACCTCGACCGCGACGGCGACAACGATCTCGTCGTCAGCAATTTTACGGAAAACCGGCTCGTCGTTTATCTCAATCAAGGCAGCCGCGTTCCGCCTTGCACGCCGTCGGATTCGCTCGGCACTTCGGTCTCGGTGGTGGATTTTGGCGACGTTTGGGTGCGGCGCACGGCGACGCGCAGAGTGTTCGTGAACAATTCAAGCTCGCTGGATTTTTCATTCAACACCGCGCTCACCGACTCGGTGCAATTCGGCGTTGCTCCGCGCCGGGGCGTTTTGCCTTCCAGTCGCGCGCTGGCTTTGAATGTCACTTTCACGCCCGGCGATACGCTGCCTTATCAGTCGAACCTGTTGATTTCCACCAACGATATTCTCGCCACCACCGCGTGCAATGTGATCTTGCGCGGTCGCGGCGTGCGCGCAACTATCGTCGTGGACTCGCTGCTGGATTTCGGCTGTGTTCCGCCCGGACAAACCGCCAACCGCGTCTTGCGCATTGCCAACTCCGGCAACATCCCGCTCGTCATCTCCAGCGGCACCAACTCGACACCCTATTTCGCCACGCAAGTCAATTTAGCCAATCGACAAATTGCGCCGCGCGCGTTTGTTGACGTGCCGATGACTTTCACGCCCGACCGACTTGGCGATTTTCTCGACAGCTTGAAAATTCGCAGCAACGATCTTGATCATCTGGTAGCAACGGTTTATCTACGCGGCTGCGGCTCCAGCAACGGCCCGACCATCACCTCCAACGACACACTTTATGCGACTGAAGATGTGCTTGCCGTTTACGTTGCGACGGCGACTGATCCTGACAGCACGACGCCGACTTTCCGTTTTGAGAATTTGCCAAACTGGTTACAAGCATTCAGTGATACGGTGCGCGGTACGCCCCGCGAAGGCGATGGCAACACATTTTTTGATGTCATCGCTTCCGACGGCTTTTTTGAAGACCGGCTGCGCGTCATCGTCATCGTCACGCCGGTGAATGATGCGCCGTTTTTCGATTCTATTGCCGACAAAACCGTTTTTGAAAGGGATCGTTTAACATTCGCTGTCGTAGCGCGCGATCCGGAAAACAGTTCGCTCGTCCTTAGTGCTCAGAATTTGCCCACCGGCGCGACGTTCGTCGATCAAAGCGGCGGGCGCGGACAATTTTCGTGGCGCCCGGATTTTGGCACGGCCGGCGAATACTCAGTGACTTTTATCGCGCGCGAACAAGCCGGCGCTCCACCGTTGACTGGAAGCATAACCGTCAAGATCACCGTGCTCAAACGCCAACCCGATCTTTATATTGCCACACTCACAGTAGGCAGTCTGCCGGTTCGGATCAACCAAGTAGTGACTGCAACCGCCGTTTTCGCCGATTCCTCGGCACCGGCAGAACAATCTTTTACAGCGCGACTTTTGTTTGACGGCCAAATTATTGCCGATACCGTGATCGCGAGCCTGCAAACAGGCGCAATCATTACTTTATCGCGGCCATTGCAATTCACTGCGCTCGGACGCCATACGCTGCAAGCAATCGTTGACGTGAATAACGCGATTACCGAGTCGAATGAGAACAACAATGCTCAACTTTTGGAATTTGACGTGCAGCCCGGCCAACTGGCTGTCAAGCCAAATCCGTTTACGCCCAACGCCGACGGCTTCAATGATCAAGTTGTTTTCGAGTTGCGCGATCTCGCGGTTCAATCGCCGCAGCTCAAGATTTTTGATCTCCGAGGCAATTTGCTGACGACGCTGTTCCAGCCGCAAACAACCCAACTGCGTTGGGATGGCAGAGACCGCAGCGGCCGAGAACAGCCTCCTGGCCCGTATCTGTATTTGCTGTTAGACGGAGACAGGAAAATTACGTCGGGGTATGTGGTATTGGCAAGATGAGACTGGTTGCTTGATGCTTGATACAGATCACAGACAACTCCGTGGCTTTAAGTTAGGCAGGAATCAAGTTGAAATTTATTTTGTCCCGTAGGGACGAGTGACAATAGCCCAACAATTTATTGTTGGGGAAACATGATCCATAATTACCTCACAAGTCCCGAGGGGACGAATGAAAGCTCGCTCGCAATATATCAATCGCTCTTTTTCAACCGTCTCTTTGGGACTTCGGATTTGATGTATCTCATTTCCCAGAGATAAATCTCTGGGCTATTCTCATGTTGTCCCTACGGGACAGAATCCACATCTGCTTAACTTAATGACATGGACTGCTAACTGATTACTGTTTTTATAATTTGCATGCAACGATTTATTTTAAAATTCCTATTTTTGACTGTACTGATCGGCGCCATTTCAACGGCCTCTGCGCAAAACCTGTTGACGCCGCATACCCTCGACATCCGCAGCGGGCAGGCGCATTTGCTGAATCCGGCGATCACCAGCTATCAGCACAACATGATCCAGCTCGGCATGCGCATCTATCATCTCGGGTTCATTGACGGAAGCGCGGCGCGTTTTCGCCTGAATTATTTTTCGCTGGTGCTGCCGCGTTGGCTGCCGTCGGAGCTGGCGTTTGCCGCCCACGTTCAATCCCTTTCCATGCCGATCTATAACCAGTCGTATGTCAGCGTTGCCGTGAGCCGCCGCTATCGCCATCTTTTTTCGGTGGGATTGAAAGCCGGACTGTTGTCGAAATCTTACGACCGCAACGAATTCAATCTCGTCGATCCGGATGATCCGGTTTTCAAGGATCAAAAGGGCTTCACGCGCCTCGATCTCGGCGCCGGTGTCACGTTTTGGCCGATGCCGGCGGTTTCCATTTCATTGAGCAGCGATCATTTGAATGTTCCCAACGTCGCTTTGGGGCCACGCGCTTTTCGCTTGCGCGTCGAAAACCATTTGGCGCTGGCTTATCATTTTGGCAATGTGCAGACGGCGCTCACCACGCAGCGCGATCAGCAAAACTGGCGGGCCGGCGGCTTCGTGCAAGTGGATGATCCGGCGCGCGGCTTTCTCCGGCTCGGCTACGACAAGCTCGGCGTGCAAATGGAAGGGCGTTTGCAATTGTACGGCCCGATGAGCTTGAATTATTCATTGAATTATCCCACCGCCGATCTGCGCGGTGAAACCAGCGGCTCGCACGAGTTCGGCCTCGTGTTTGAATTTGACCGCCTGTTCCAATTGCCCAAACTGGAGCAGCCGCCGGAATTTCGCTATACTTTTGGAACGCCGGCGGCGTATGAGCCCTCCGGACCGCGCGCCTACATTCGCGCCGAAAGCGATGTTTTGGAAATTACCGCCAAACGTTTGCAGCGCATCATCGCGCCGGATGTGCCGGTGCAAGCGCTCGCGGCGCTCTCGGGTTATGATCTCGGCGTCTTCGACTCCTCGTTTGTCACGCCAACCTTGCCGCTCAACCTCGCGCCGATGAACGCCGACACCTCGACGAAACTGACCGGCTTGTATTCGAATGCCTATTGGCACTCGCTGCGCCAGCTTTCCGCGAGCATGACGCAGCAGCCGGTTTCGCAAGCGACGATCGTCGCCAGCCCGTTTGCCAATCCACGCGCCGTCGCGTTGCGCAATTATCTGCTGCAAAGCGCGCCGCTCGGCTTGAGCCATATCCAATTGGGACAGCCACAATTTGCCAATCGTCTCGACAGCTTGCGCTTTCATCGCCGCTCCGGCAACCGTATCATCGTCCCGCGTGAAGAAGTGATCGTGTTGAATCCATCCGCCGCCATCTTTCATATCACCACTGCCAACTTTTCCTCCTCGTCTGTGCGTTGGCTGTTGACCGTGGAAAAGGAGACGGGTGGCACGGTTTGGAAAATGGAAGGCCAAGGCCGCATCCCGCAACAACTCGTTTGGAACTGGAAGGATAATAACGGCAAAATTATCGCGCCCGGCTATTATCGTTATTTCATTGCCTGGCAAACTGCTGACGGCAAGACGTCCAACTCGCACGAGCAAAAATTTTACGTCAAAAAATTCCAGCGCACCGTCACGATTCACGTGAGGCGCAAGTTCGACGGCTTGCAACAGCCGGCCGACGAAGTTAAAATGATTTTAAACCGCTAGGGATATGGCCATGGCAGAACTCGTAACATCAACACACGCCGCTTATGGCGCCATCGAACTCAAGCAGAGCTATCGCAAGTATTTGCGGCGCGGGCTCTATTTTTCCATCGTTTTGAGCATCATCGCCCTCGAGGTCTATTGGTTATATCAATATTATGCGCCAAAAGATACACCGGCGAAAATGATGTGGCTCACAAAATACGTTGAGCTTCAACAGATGTCCAAGGTGGAAGAGCCTCCGCCGGCTCCAGTTGCCATTGTTGAAGGAAACAGCCAACCCGGAGGAACCGAAGGGTCGGGGGCGGCGGACGAATGGCCGGCCGGACAAAATTTGGGAGAACCCGTCGTCGCTTCGAGTGCGCCGAAGCGAATGGACCTGGCGTCGGAATTAAATGATTTGAATGCATTGGATGTCGGCACCCCGGTACCGGTGCAATCCAAGCTCACCGCGCGTGGCGTCGAAGGCAAAAACACGCCCGGAGTTGCGGCGCGCGGCAATAGCGCCGGCACTTCTCCATTGGCTGCTCGTGAAGGCCTGTCATCGTTGTCGGAAGATGATTTCAATTCCAATCTCGGTTTTGGCGGGACCGCTGCAGGAACGGCTTTGCCTGGTTCCGGGCGAGGTCGAGGCGCCGGCAATGCCAAAGGCAGCGGCATCGGGGTCGGCAATGGTGTTGGCGCCGGAGTTGGTGATGGTGCCGGTGTCGGCGGTGGATTGGGAAATGGCAGCGGCACGGGTGATGCCGGTCTTGGCTCTCCCAGTCGCGGCAGTTCCAACCGCGGCAAAGGTGGTGCAGCCGAGGTCAAGGTGGATCTCAAAGGCCTGAACGACTTCGGTGAAAATTATCGCAATTTCACGCCGATCTATCGCGGCCTTGTGGAGTGGATGCGCCGGCGACCGGTCGATCTGCCTGAGGTGATCGACCGCTTTATGGGATATCAACCCGGCAATCTCACGTCGCGGGTCAAATTCAACATTGGCAACCGCGAGCTCGAAGTCTTTTTGCTCTGCGTCGAATCGACTTACGAAATACGTGTCTGTTTGGTCGATGGCGACGAAGTGACCCATCTCATCGACGAAGGCTTCAAAAAACAGAGCAATTACTTGCGGGTCGGCGAATTGACGCGGCAACCCACCGGCGAGATCATGCGCTTCAGCTCGGTGATGCGTGAAGCCTCGGATCGGCGCACGCAGGAATTTTATCGAATTTTTCTCTCGTGGTGGGAAACGGTGAAGCATGAAGTTGGAGGATAAAAGCCGGATGTCGATTGCTCGTTGCTGGTTGCCGTCACCTAAATTTGAACAGATAAGAGTTTTGCATCATGTTTATGAAAGTTAATAGAAAACTGAATTGCACAATCTACCCGCTGGTTCCGGCCCTCGTCTCGGTGCTTTTGCTTTGCTCCTGTGCCGGCGGCAGCAAAACGAAAATCATCAAAACCAAGGAAGGAAAAATCGAGGTCCCTGCCGGTGTCGATACGAGTGTGGCGTTCGCCTCCAATCGCATGGCGCGGCAACTGTTTGTCGAATATCCGATGCAGGCCAGGGCGAAGCGCGTGGCCGATTCCGCAGCCGTGCGCTTCGAACGGAGCGAAGACCTCTGGAAAATACTCGAAGGCAAGTCGGATAGCTCTGCCATCGTCGACACCGTCGCGGCGATCGAGAAATTCAATGAAGCCGGACGCAGCTTGCTCCAGGCCAGGGACTTGGATAAAAAAGCCACCGCGTCGCCAACGGATGCCGCGACCCTTCGCCAGGAGTCATTGAAAGCGCTGGAGACCGCACGCGCAGCTTTTGAGCTTTCACTGCGGTTCAATCCTTTTGACAACAACACCAAGCTCTGGCTGGCGAGAACGTACCAGCGCCTGGCCGAACGTTTTCTCAACGAGCAAAATTACATCAAAGCCATCGGCATTCTCGAACATTTGGTGCGGCTCGAAAGGGATCAACATGCGCTGCACGCGCGCCTCGGCGATTGCTATTTGGCGCTCAAAAAATATCCTACCGCCCTGCAAAATTTCAAAAAGGCTGAAGAAGTGCTCATGGCCACCACGGTTTTCGGCGTGCCGCCCAGCCGCGAGGTGAACGCGACCAATATAGCAGCCGCGACCGACAGCACCTCGAGATTTTTTTATTTGTATTATCAAAGCGAGTCGTATATCAAATTGCTGGAGGCCGATTCGGCGCTCGATGTGCTGCACCGCGCGAAAGTTTTTGCGCCCACGCCGGAAGATGTCACGACGGTGGAGACGAACATTACTTGGATCAATTGGGACGACGGCAATATTCCCGCTTCGGAAAAGCGCGACTCGCTTTTGTCGTGGGTTGATGCGAGCAAATATGGCGACGCGGCCAAGGGTTTTCGCAAGCTGTTGCCGGATTTGCGCACGTCCCGCGCGCGGCGCGAGATCGGCTGGCGACTCGCCACGCTCGAATTCAATTATCTGCAACGAGAAGAAGACGCGCTGCACACAATGCAAACCGTGGTGCGAGCCACCGGCAGCGATTCGCTGGCGGCGCGACAAGACAGCTTGTACCAAAAATATATCGACGGCTACGGCGCTATGTGCTTCAATCAAGGCCAAAAGATGCTGGCGGCGAGAAAGTTCACCACGGCTTTGACCTACTTCAATCAATCGGCTCAGCTTGATTGGAACTATCGCGCCAAAAGCTTTTTGGAATTGGCGAAACTTGCCGTCAACGACCCGCCGCGCGCCGAGACGCTCGCCAAAGAGTCGCTCAAATATTCACAACAGCTCGAGGCGCGGGAGGAACTGGCGGCCACGGAGCTGATCACGCAAGCGCTCAAGCGCCAGGGGAAATTCGACGAGGCCAGGCAATATTTTGAGCGTTACCGCAAACTGGCGCAACAGCGGCCGTAACAACTTAAGATTTGCAAAAAAATGCGAAATATTTTGAGCACTATCGCAAGGCCAGCAAGCAGAGAAAGCAAAACTTGCAACGAAAAGAGAACCGCAACGAAAAAAGCGTTAAGTATTGCTCTGGAAAAACTTGTTATGAAGGCGAAAATTTTAAAACCACAAAGGCACAAAGTACACCAAGAAAAACCCTACGGGCGTGGGTCAATCAACCTTTGTGCCTTTGTGGTACTGCTCCTTTTGCCTGTGCCACCAGTGATCGCTCAGAACGGCACGACGGTCGATCAAAAAATGATCCGTGTTGCCACGATTAACGACCCGAAGCTGATTGAATTTTTTCTATTCGAGTTTCTCATCACCGACACGCTGGTCAACAAAATGGAAATCATCGACGCCACCAGCAACGGATTCGGCATCGAAGATTTGGTGAAGTGCTATCCTTCGGAGCGCATTTACGTGCCGACGCCTTCGGACACGGCGCAGAAAATCATGAACGCATGGAAATTCACCGCCAACTATCAGATCGTCACGCAAAACAGTCCGCCAGAAGTTTTTGAAGGCACCAAGACTGATGCCGCGCCCAACGCTATTCTCGCGGGATTGCTGCGCGGCCTGCAACGCAACTACAAAGATGCGTCGATTAAATTTTATTTCGAGCGCGACGCCAACACCGCCACGTTCGAGATGTGGGGCTATAATCCTACTCGCTTAAGCTATACCGCCGCGCCGCCTCCCATGCCGGATACCGTTACGGCTTACGATGTTCTCTCCGTCACTTACCAAGACACGCTGGTCGTCGCCGACACGACGATCTACGATTTGCTCTATATTTCCCGCACCGTGAGCGACACAGTGTTCGTTGGTGCCGATGAGTTTAGAGTTAAAGAACCTGCCTACTTACCTCCTCCCGAGCCAAAGCCAAAATCAAAATCGGGGAATAAATCGGAAATTTGGCGGAAGCCCTGAAAATAAAACGCAACACGTGAACAGTGAAAACATAGCAGTATACCAGCACCAAACGTTTACTGTTGTTTATAAAGCTGGTTGCCTTGCGGTCCTTTGCATTCTCATTTTGATGAAAAAAATGCCGGCGCATCCCAATCTTCCCTGGCTTGCCTCGATCAGGATGCACCGACATGCTGCTCACCTTATCGCAACATCAACATCTTCTTGGTCTGCAAAAAATTTTTCGCCTGAATCCTGTAGAAATAAACTCCTGAAGCCACTTGCGTGCCGGCGTCATTCCTTCCGTTCCATTGGATGGTGCGGTAACCGGCGGGCTGTGTTTCGTCGACCAGCGTCCGCACTTGCTGTCCCAAAAGGTTGAAGATAGTCAGTTTCACCGGCGTGGACACCGGAAGTTGATATTTGATCGTCGTCGTCGGGTTGAATGGATTCGGATAATTTTGCAGAAGCGCAAATTCACGCGGCAGCTCTTGCCCCTCGCGCGGATTTTCCACCGCCGTCGGCGTTCGCACTGTCACCGCACCATCGGTAAATGAAGTGAGCCGCAACAAAAAGTTATCTTGATCTTTGAGCGTGGTGTGATCGGTGCTGCGATCGAAGGACAGCTTGGCCGTCGTATCTTTTGGCGCAATCACTGTGAATTGAAGCACGGCCAACCGCTTGCCGTTGCCGGTGAGGGAGCTGTTGGCGCTGGAAATTCGTACCAGCACATTTTTGTTGGCGCCGGAGGCCGCAGGCGCAAAACCGGTGTTGGTGTTGACTTTATCCACCTGGAAGTACAGGAGTCCCGAATCGAGTGTGGCGCTTTCAAATCGCAGCAAGGTCGAATCATAATCCACCGTGAACTGCGCGAACGTCACCGGCGAGCCGGTGCTCAGGCTCACGGGCAATATGGTTTTGGCACCGGGCTTGACTTCGAGGTTGACGGGCAAAGCCAATGCTGCTGCGCCTGCGCTTACCGGAGACGCTGCGCTTAACGGATCGAATCCTTGCGCGACTTCCACACCGTCGAGAATGCCGTCGCCATCGCTATCAGAGTTTTTGGGGTTGGTGCCGATGAAATATTCTTGCAGGTTCGGCAGCCGATCCATATCCAAATCTGCAACGGCGTCATCGCGATTGGAATCGAGGCCAAAGGCCGTCTCATACTCATCCGGCATGCCGTCATTGTCGGTGTCAGCGCCCTGGAGATTAAGAAAAACCGGCCGCGAATCGCTCGTGTAAACGTTCGTGTTCTCAGAAGAAAGCACAACCGACAGCGCAAAAGCTCGCCGCGTGATCAGTGGTCCCGTGTAAGTCAGATTCCAGCTTGCGACAAATTCATCAGCGCCACCGCGGGTTTGATCGGCGGGCGCAAGCGCCGGCACCATGCGCACGGAATCTGCATCGGTGTCATAAGACAAGTCTTTGGCGTTGCCGCGTCGGAGTGTCAGGCGCAAACCATTGATTGTAGAGGAAGAGAAATTTTGAACCCGCGCCTTGACGGCAATTTTTGCCGGCCGTTTGCGGATTGCCGGCGCCTGCTGCCCGTCAATCGTCAACCAGACGCTGTCAACGACGACGGTGGCCGGCGCCAGTCCCAAAGCATCATAACGGGCGGCAGATGAAATCAGAACGCCTTCAAGCGTTTGCGCGCGTTGCTGCAATTCATCCAACAGTTGCAACAAGCCTTGCTTCGCGCTCGCGTATTCGGCATTGGCGGTGCCGCCCTCCAATTCACCGACGATGGAGTAATGAATGAAGTGCCATGGCAAAACCATGCGGCTGGCATTGAAATCAAAAATGCTGTCCGCATGAGTCGTGAACAGGGAATCCGCTCGCGGTGTTTGCTGTGCAAAGGCATTGCGGGCGCTTCCGGCAAGCACGGCTTCGATTGGCGCAAGAGCATGGCTCAGGTTTTGGCTCGCGGGCAAGAGTTGGGCGGTTTGTGCATCAAGCGCAGCCGCGATGGAATCCGCGACAACGAGATGGCGAACCTGCTGCAGCCGATCACGATAAGCCGCAAACGCCTCGCCGAGAGGTTGGAATGAGCTCGACGAAACGACAGACGCAGCACTTGGCAACATGTTTTGCTTTGCCTTGGTGGCATTCGCTGCCGCAGGCGGTGAATCCGGCTTATCGAAAGCTGCGTTCACGCCGTGTTGCAGTTGTGATGGCATCTCGACGAAAAGCTGATACGGCGCCGGCAGCAGCGCGAAAACTTGAAATTCGTGTTGCAACAACTCGGTCGCGGCAAAGATGTATCCTAAAATTTTGCCGGAGGCGGCAGCGAGAGGCGCCAAAGGCGTTCTGGCGGCATAGGACAAAATCAACATGGCGTCGATCAGCTTTGAATTCAAGTCGTTCAGGGTTTGCGAGACGGCGATCAACGCTTGCGCGTCAAACTGCGCATCGCGCACCTTGCTCGTGATGAGCCCGCTCGTTCCTCTCACCTCGTCGAGCGCCTCGGCTAACGAAGCAGCGCTGGCTGGATGCGCGCGCCCGGCGCTGAAATCCTGAAAATTCAAGCCGGAGGTGCTGATTGCCGTCGTGGTATGAAAAGCATAAACGCTCAAAAATTTTTCGGTGAACCAGTTGTTGATGCGCTCGTTGAGTTGAAATCCGTTGAGGCCATATTGGCCAATGTCTTGCACCAAATTTTCGATGTATTCCGACAAGGCCGAGGACAGATGCTCGGTCAAATTCGGAAATTGCCTTGAAAAAGTGGCTGAAACCAGCGTCTCGGCAAGCTTGGGGAACCAATTATACATGAGGTCGGTGCTCTCGTAAAATTCTGCCAAATTTCGGCGATAGCGCTCCGCCATCGTTTTGCCATACCTGTTTTCGATGATGGCGGTCAGCCGCTCCTCGAACCTCGCGATGCGAAACATGATCTCGATGATCGTCGATACCGCATTGGCAAGCGCTTGCGTGCCGGTCTGCGCCATCGCGGTTGCATCAACCCGCGCGCGCGCCACCAGCTCTTGTGCGAGATACAACCGGAAGAATTCTTCCCGCGTTTGCGCCAGCTCCGTTCCCCACAATCCTTCAATTTGACGTATCTCAAGAATGGTCTTCAAAATTTCTTCATTCTCGAAGTATTCCCGCGCGATGGCATTTAAAAACGGATCGCCGGAATTTGTGTCCTTGAGGCTGGCAATGAGGCCGTTCAGATCATTAAATTTGTTGATCGCGCCCAGCTCGAGCACCGGCATTTGCGCCGTATTTGGGGCAACCGAAGCCGTGAGCTTGAGGCGTTTGGGGCGCACTTTTTCCTGGCCGAAAAAGTCATTGATGGAAAGATAGAAGGCCAGATTTTCGCCATAAATGCGCCGGGGGAATTTATAGTTGCCTTGCACATCGGTGACCGCGACGACGCTGACAGCGTCACCAGCGTTGCCCGTTCCCACGGCTTCAACTTTGACATTCGGTATTGGAATGTTCGTTCCAAGAATCACCACTTTTCCAACCGGCGCGTCATCTTCTTGCTCGGTATCCGACGGCACCAGATCTTTGCACGGCTGGCCGCCGATCAGCAAAGTGAAACCCAAATTATTGCCGCTACTTTGATTGCACGCTTGAATTTTGCCGTCGCCGAGCGCTTTCACCGTCCAAGTTGCGGTGGCAGATTCCCCGGGCGGAATGTCGCCGAGCTCCTGCCGGGCCTCGCTCAGCAATTCGGCGGTAGTGGAATCACTCAAGAAAATCTCAATACCGGTTTGCAGCGCGGGAGTGGTTTGCGATTGGTTCTGCACTACGGCGCTCAAGAGAAAAGTCTGCCCTTGCTCAATCTGCTCCGGATGCTGCAGCTCCAGATACAGCTTGGGTGGTTCGTTGACGATGATGGTGGCCGATTGTTTGGCGGACAGCGGGATATTTCCCGGCTGCAAAGTGCCGGTGAGCTGGATCTCGATCGTATGCGTTCCAACTGCATCGCCGCGCACCACCCATGTCGCGTTGGCGGACTGCCCACCGCTGATACTCGGAAACGGCTCAGCCTCCTTCACAATGGATATGGGCGAAACGGGAAGCTCGTTGCCGAGGTCAGGAACAATCAACTTGGCCTGCAAACCGGTGACGGTGAAAGAAGGATCGGCTTGATTGCCCACAACCAGCGTAACATTAAAGAACTCTTTCAGGGTTCGCACTTTCCCATCGATAACTATCAGATAAGGAATCTTGACCTCCGGTGATGCTTCTATGGCGCCGCCACTGATTACGGGCGTGTCGGAATCTTGCTCTTTCTCCTCTTCACGTTTTTCGTATTCACAGAGAGCGCCTCCACCATTCGTGTAGTTCTCGGGAACACAAACGTCATGAATCTTCATGAGGCAACTGACGTCCTCAATTTTATATTTGCCGAAAAATCTACCAAACTCCTCGTAGATGGTGGGATCCACTGTCGTTTCCCGCTCACCAAGTGTTTCTTTGGGATCGCATTCACCCGTCTTGATTTCCATGAACTGGCAGAAGTAAGGCCGCTCCCAAACGACACACGAGTCCCCATCATCAAAAAAGATTTCTTGGATAAGGACATATTTCTTCCAGCATTCTTTTTCCTTTGGCCTGACCTCGCCTCGGGTGCGTCTACCCTTCAATACCTTGTGTGGCTTGCCATCGCAAAAATAAAGTCCTCCGCCGCCACCTTGATAGATCGAGCTGACTTCAACCGGCGGCGCATCCGGACGAAGCTGGACTCTAGCCGAGAAGCGATAATAGTTGAAATTGGCCGGATCATTCAAATCCAATCCCAAATCGGCAATTTCTGCGGCGGAAAGCGGCTTGACCTCGACGCTGGTCACCAGAACTTCGCCGGGTTGAATGAAAACCGTGATCGTGCGGCTTCCGCCTTCGGCAGTGAGCGCGGTTCGCGCCGGCAGGTAACTTTCTTTGAAGAAAACGACGTCAGTCGTGACGCCGGCAACGACTCTGAAAAAGGCTTCGCCGTTGCCATTGGTGGGGGGCTGTTCGGCGCCATCGGCAAAAACACGCGCGCCGGCCACGGGCAAGCCGATGCGATCATCGAGCAATTTCACGGTAATTTGCGGATTGTCTTCATTGGCTTTGAAGCGAGCTGTGGCAGTGAATTCATTTCCTAATGCCGTGCGCGCCCGAATGATGGTAGAGTTTTGTCCAGGCGGCGTGCTTGCCGGCAACGTTGCGGTGAAAACAAACGTCCGTGATTCGCCGGCTGGAAGCGAGAGCGGCAGCGCGGTGGCGGGCACAAATCCAAGTCCACCATCAACAGTGATCGTGTTGATCTGCGCCGCTTGCGGTCCGCCATTGAGCAGGTAAACGATGTAGTTCTTGGGTTTGCCAATGATCAGCTCATCAGTTGGCGCGTAAATCGTGACTTGTTCGAGAAGGCTGCCGGGCACGACGATGACAGCGCCGGCGGCTACGATATTGTCAACGAGCTTGGTTTCGCGCGGATCGGCGCCGGAGATGCGCACGTGTGGAAAAAAGATGCCGGGTGTCCGAGGTATCCAATCAAACGTCTGCTCGCTTTGGCTGTTCGCGGCAAGATTGAATGGCAACGGTGCGCCGAGTGCCACGCCGCCGCTGTCCGGATGATTGTCAAGGAAAGTCAACAGGGCCTTGGCCGTATAGCTGCCGGCATTTTCAATCCGCGCTTTCAAAGTCACGGAATTTCCAACCAGCACGAGCGGCGTGGAGGCTTGCAGCGACTTGGCGACGAGATTCACCGTTTGCGGCGGCAGCACGGTGAAATATTTGGGGCTGCTCGTTCTGCCATTCGGCGAAACGAGAAGCAAAGGCCCGCTCGTGGCGCCGGGCGGCACCAGCGCCATCGCCAACGTATCGCCGCTGATCGAAGCTGCCGCTGGAAAGTTGTTGAACAACATGGAACCGGCGCCTTCGCCAAAGGCGATTCCCTTCAAAGTCACTATGTCTCCAACTCGACCGAAAGTCGGATTCACCGATTCGACAATCGGCGCGAGCGGCTGAGAAACGGTGATGGCGATGACGAGCGTATCTGCTGCCAAGCCGTCGTTGGCAATGAACTTGGGCCGATAAATACCCACATCGGCAGCGGTTGGCTTCCAACGGAAAAATTTATTGGCCGTGCCGGGATCGTAAACCGTCGAGCCGGTCGGATGATCGAGATAGGTGATCGTCAAGCGATCGAAATCCGGATCAGACACCGAGAAAGCAATTTCGAGAGATTGGCCGCTATAAACCGCGCGGCTCGCCGGGCCGGAAACTACGGGCGGATCATCAATTTCGTTGACAATAATTTTTACCTGCGTGGTGGTAGCGCCATCGCTCTTGTCATCGGCGGTGAACGTCACGAAATAAGTTCCCGACTGCGTGTAGCTCGGCGTCCAGAAAAAAGTGGAATCGGCAAACGTGGCGCCGGTCGGAAGCTTGGTTGCCGAGTAAGTGATGCGATCATTGTCAGGATCAGTGGCGCGGACGGTAAACGTGAGCTGCTGGCCTTCGTCAACAGTCTGGTCGGCGATGGGTTGAAAAACCGGCAGCGCCAAAATTTGAAAACTGTAGCTTGATGTCGGCGCGCCGGCAGGATTGACGGCACGGTTGCCTTCGAGATCATAAGCCGAGACGAAATACTTTATCGTCGTCCCGAATGGCCGGCCGGGAAGATCGGCGCGATATTGCTGATTGGCCTGAAGCGTCATCACCAACGAATCGCGTGAAATGAAATTGTTGGCGCTGAAGACGAGATGAGCATTTTTCACGGCGATGTTGTCGCGCACGGTGGCCAGCACCGGATAAGGCCCGATCGGATCGCCGGTGTTCGGCATCTGTGTTACGCCGGAAATCACCGGCAACGTCTGATCGGGCAGCACCGCGAATGCGGCGCGCAGCGTATCAGCTTTGCCGGTGGGATTGGTGACGATGACATCGCGAGCACCGAGTGCGGCATTGGAAGCGATACGCAACGCTGCGACCAGCGTGCCGGCTGAGAAAAACGCCGTTGTATCAACGGTGATGCCAACGCCGCTGAATTTGACCACCGAGCCAATCGAAAAATCTTTGCCCTTGAGCGTCATCTGCAATGCCGAGCCGCGAATCGCCTGCGCCGGTGTGATGGAAGTGATCTTCGGCGGCGCAATGTTCAATGCCAGGCTCGTGCCGCCATCGGTCTGCACCGTATTCGGGCCGAGTGCGAGGCGTTGCGGCAACGTCGCACGAAGCTCGTTATTGCTGAAACCGACTACATCGATATTGAGCCCGGAGAGGATGGAATTGCCGGACGAATCGCTGAAGAATACTTTGGTTTGTCTCTCCACGAAGCCGGTGCCGCGCAGGGTGGAAATTCTTCCGGGCGCGAAAACTGCCACGTCGAAGCTCGACAGCGTCGGAACGATTTGCAACGTTATGGTTTGGCCGGAAATGAGCGGTGGCAAAGAGGGGGACGAACGACTTTTCAAAACCAGCCGCACTGCGCCGGTGGCGATCTGCAAGCCCCGGTTGATGGTCGATGAGCCAATCGTCAGTTCGCCTTGCGTGCCGGTGATGGTATTCAACAGCGCCAGATCGACGGAGAAGACACTACCCACGGCGTCGATCACTGGAAATCTCACCTCGACATCGCCGGTTAGATTCTTTCCTTCTACTTTCATGACTTGGCCGATGTTTGCCGAGGGCAAAGTCGCATTTGCCGGTGTGCCTTTCTGTGCCGTCACAACTAATTGGCTCAGCACTGGCGGCTTGAGGAGCAAACTATCACGACCGCCGGCGGTTGAGACACGCACAAAACCGTCGGCAACCTCGGCCGGTATTTGGACGGTGAGCGTCGCTACTATCCCGCTTTGGTATCGCAGGACCTGCGCCGCCTGCTCTACGCCGGCAGAATCTGAAAATGTGACTGTTGTTGAATCCTGAACATAACCGCTACCGTGCAACGTTGCCTCGAATCCCGGCACAAAACCCGTAGAAGAGACCCATGTGAGTGTCGGAACAATTTGCAGCAGCCGCGCTTCACTGAACCCGCCCTTGGTCGGATCAACCAACTGCACCGGGCCAGAAGCATGTCGATCATTATTCAAGGTAACTTCGGCAGTCGTGCTGTCCGCACTGATATTGGTCAGCGTGTATAACGCCGTCCCGGAGGGCGGTGTCGGAACTTTCAGGCGCATGGTGGAAACGAGGCCCCGGCTTTTCACGATAATCTTCTGGCCAAAATTGGCCGAGGGTTGCGCGGCATTAGCCGGTCTTCCTTTGGCGGCCGTGGCCACAATTTCCAAAGGTTTTATTTCAAATTGAAGGGGCGCACTCGTGCCGCCGTTAGTACGAACCGTAATCGGTCCGGTGGCAACGCGCGGCGGAAGCGTTACACGCAGCTCGTCATTTTTGAAACCCACCACGTCAACGTCAAGCCCTGCAACAGCATTGCCGGTCGAGTCGGTGAAAAACACTTGGGTTTGATCTTGCACCAAACCGCTGCCGCGCAAAGTCGCGGTTTGCCCCGGCACAAAATTGGTTGCTTCAATGCTGGTGAGGGTCGGAACGATTTGCAACGGCAGCGTCTGGCCGGAAACCAACGGCGGATAGTAGTTCATTTTTTTCAAAGCTAATGCCACACCGCCGGTGGCAATTTGCAATACTGCATTGTTCGGAAGAGAGCCAAGCGTAACTTCTCCTCGGGAACCCGCGACAATATTGAGCAATTTCAAATCGATGGGATAAGTTCCGCCATATTCATCAATCGCCGGAAATCGGACATCGACGTCGTTGGTAAGATTTTGGCCTTCGACCATCATCGTTTGCCCGAGATTGGCGGAAGGCAAGTTGGGATCAGCCGGGGTGCCCGTTTGTGCCGTGACGATCAGTTTGGCCGGTACCGGCGGATTGATGCGAAGCGTGTCGCTGCCGCCGAGGGTTGAAACACGCACCAGCCCGGGCGCGACCTGAATGGGCAGACGCACGGTGAGCTCGTTTCGATATCTGTCATCAACGGTGACGGCCGGCTTTTCAGCTCCGGTTGAGTCTGTGAACGCCGCTTTCGTCTGGTAAGACACATAGCCGCTGCCGTACAAAGTAGCGTAACTGTCTCCGGCAAAACTAAGTGAAGCGACCCAGTCAAGTGTTGGAACGATCTGGAGCAGCTTGGATTCACTGATGGTCTGCGTGGCGGGATCTTCCAAACGCGCCAAGCCGGTTTCCAAGTAATAGCCAACAGGCAGAGTAACCTCAGCGGTGGTGCTGTCAGCGCTAACATTCACGACCCGAAACGAGGAATAAAATCCGGACAGCAACCTCAGTTCCATGGTCGGAAGGATGCCCTTGCTTTTGACCATGACCTTCTGGCCGATATTGGCGGAGGCTTGAATAGAATCAGCCGGAATGCCTCTTGCAGCGGTGGCGATGATTTCCAAAGGCTTCAAAGCGAAGTTGACCGCGAGCGCATTGCTCCGCCCGCCCTCGGTTTCCACATAAACCGGTCCGGACGCGGCGTTATCGGGAATGCGCACGAACAGTTCTTTGCCGTCATCGGAGTACGCATTCGTTGCGGTCGTGCCGCCGCCAACTTTGGCAAATTTGACCGCGGTCGCGTTGTATCTGCTTGATCGCAGTCCCAAGCCATAAAGATAAATAAAGTTGCCGGGCGCGATCAACGTGCCACTCAAGCTATCCAGCGCCGGAACGATTTGAATGTAAGGAGTCGAAGCGTCGGCCAAATAATAATAGATGGAGCTTTTGACACGGTGGGAATATTTATTGGCCGGCAAAAGATTGCCGCTATACATATTCGCCGGCACGATCTGGCGCGCCAAGCTGGAGTCGCCGGGAACAAACGCAATCGCCACCGGGGCAAAAATGCCGGGAAGAAAAAGCGCCGAGTTGGCGCCGCTCAAATTGGCTAAGGTGAGTTGCAGCGTATCCAGCGCATTGATCGCCAATTGGCTCGAATCCGCCGGGGTGCCGCGCAGCGGCGGACCCAATCGCGTAATTTTATTGAGACGGGGTTGTTGGTAAAAATAGGGCGCGCTGATGCCGCTGTTGGTTTCAATGACGATCCCGCCGCCGTCGGCAATGTTTGTCGGCACAGCAAATAGCGCGATCAAACCCTTGCCGATGACTTCGGTTTCGAAATAGACCGTTTCGTGGTCCGGAGCCAGAACGGTACTGCCAATAGCGGCAGGCTTGACGTGCAAGGTGTCGCCGCCGGCTTTCGGAAAGATCAATGTGGTCGAATCCTGCACCAGCCCGCTGCCTTCGAGGTAGAGCGCGGTGCCCGGCGTCAAGTCGACGCGGTAGCCGCTATCGTCATAATAGAGATTGTAGTGCGAGTTCAAAACGGCGAAGACCGAAGGAATAACTACGATATTCACCGAATCTGCCGAGCGCAGGCCGGTGGCGGTGTCATAAAGATAAACCGGACCCGAGGCAATAAGAAGTTGAATGTTTTTGAGCGCGCTCAACTTCACTTTGCCGGAATCTTGCAGGCCATCGGCAAAGGTCGCGTCGAATGGAACATCGAGTGTGCCTTTGGCGCCTTTGAGACTGACGGTGGTGAAGCGCGCCGCCATGGTATTGGAGAAATCGCTGCCATAGAAAGTCAAGGTCGGCCCGGCGCCGAGATTAATGGCGAGGCCGGGCAGCTTGGCCGTGCCTTTGGCAGGCTGATCCGAAGTCACGGCGGTGAGGATCGGCGGGGTTTGCGCATACAAAGAAAATACGCCAAGCACGGCGGCAAAAATTACAAAAACTGAAATTCGTTTCATAGCTTTCTCCTGTAGCAAAGTTTGGTAGTGGTGAATAAAATTTCACTTCGTTCGACTGATGCACATTTTCTATGCTCGTGTAATTGTAAGAGTATCTGTGCCTCTCTTTAAATGTATGATCGTAAACTTCCGTTGGTCAAAATAAAAACAAGGATTTAGTTGCATAGAAAATTTTATACTTGATCGTCGCCGTCAAGTGAAGCCGTTTTGAATAGGCATTTTCAGCCTGACTTTGTAAAG
>Ga0247727_10000921_pt1 | contig 71563 bp, 74 predicted proteins | sample WisWelCaveWW1625_FD_202498 | JGI IMG/M metagenome (GOLD analysis project Ga0247727, IMG submission 202498) | Biofilm microbial communities from Wishing Well Cave, Virginia, United States - WW16-25 | ecosystem: Environmental > Aquatic > Deep subsurface > Groundwater > Cave microbial mat | place... | reverse complement strand
CACCTCCCCGTGACGTCCCGCTGAGCACAGATCGCAAGGGGCGCGCGCGGACGCGCGCATCGCTTTCGCGAGGAAGCGGTGCAAACTCTGAACTACCCCCGGCGCATCCCCGCGCGCCCCGCCTCCTGCTTGGGAGCAAACAGAGCGAGTTATTCGCAAAGGTCGATTTGCGAGCGCACATTGACGCGCGTGCGCAGCTCAGAAGGCCACGCTCACACCCGCCTGCACAAGACGCGGTGCGCCAGGCAGGATGCCGCGCGCGCGGTCGACGATATAGAGCTCATCGAACACATTTTTCACAGTGAGAAAGTAAGTCGCCGGGCCGCCGCCTGGTGAGAGGTTCACCGCCCAATTGACAATCGTCACATCGTCGATGAGGCCGCGCTGGCCATTGGCGGATTGCGCTATGGTGTTGAGATCGTCGGTGAACATTTCACCAGTGTACTGCACTTCGATCTGGGTGCGGAACCAGTCATCGCGCTCATAGCCGAGCGCGGCCGAGGCCACCAATTCGGGGGCATAAGGCAGGCGATTTCCGCTCACGCTTACACATGTCGGCCCCGGCGTCGGCGGAGCGATGCCGGCGCAGTTGAAGCCGGAAATATTGGAAAAGCGCACGCCCGCGAATTCCGCTTCGCCGAGATAGGTGATCGACGTCCGGAACGTAACATCGTCGCTCTCCATCAATCCCATGTCGCGCAGCGAAACGTTGAGCGAGCCCTCAGCGCCCACGTGGCGGGTTTCGCCCGCGCTGGTAAGCGTGGCGCCGACACCCCCGGCAACCGAAGCCGGCACGATCTGGTTCTCAAAGTCCATTCTGAACGCGGTGACGTCAAAACGCACACCTGGCGCAGCCTCTCCCCGCAGGCCGAGCTCCCAATTGACGCTCTCTTCGGCGTCGAGCTCGGTGACCCCGCCCGTGTTCGAGACAACGTCCTCTACACGCGGAGGCGCAAAACCGCGATGCACGCCGGCGTAAAGGACAACGTCGTCGCTTACGTCGTAAGTGAGGCCGGCGCCCGGGATCACCTCGGTCAGATCGGTTTCTCCGCTGAGGCCCGTGAGGCGGTTCAAGCGCTCGTAGGAGATCGATTCCACACGAAATCCTGGCTGCAGCGTAAGCGGTCCGAACGCCACGGACGCGGTTGCGAACGCAGACCAGGCTTCGGCCTCGCGCCGATTGCTCTCCGGAGTTCCTCCATTGACGCTAACGCCCGGCGTGCGCCCGTTGGGGGTATCGGCGTTGACTTGCAATCGGTTCTGCAGCTCGGCGTGATAACGCAAGCCTGCTTCGACCTCGGTCGGCGCGCCGAACAATTCGCCTTCCCATCCCAAGCGAGATTCGACGCCGTACTGATGGTACTCGCGCAGGCGCCCTTCCGTGCCGCACGTGGTGTTGAGGTTGGCCATGCTCGCGCAAGCCGGATCGCTCGCATCATTCGGGCGCTGCGCCGAATTCGAGGATTGGCGCCACCAATCGCGATTGAAATAGAGCCAATAAGCCGACGTCGTCAGCGACAGCGCTTCGGATATCTCCCAGCCGTGCGTCAGACTCGCGGTTGTGCGCTGCGTTTCGAAGCGGTCGTTCGGAAATGGATTGCCGTATGGATTGGCGGCGAACTCAGCCGCAGTCAGCCCCGAATAGCTGACTTGGCTGTCCTCGGAGGCATGGCCGATGCGCAGCGTCAACTCATGGCCTGCGCCGAGATCGCGCTCAGCCTTGAGGTAGAGGTCGTCGAATTGCAGCCCATGATTGGCGCGCACACCATCGAACTGCGTGTAGTTGCCGTGCGCCAACAGACGCGTTCCCAGAACTTCGCCGCCGACGCGCGCATCGAACTCGCCGTAACCATCAGCGCCAACCGCCGCCATGATCCGCGCCTCGAACGCGCTCGGCGCATTGGGGGTGACGTAATTGATGACGCCGCCGACGGTGTTGGGCCCGAAGCGAACCTGGCTGGCGCCCTTCAAAACCTCGATGCGTTCGAAGCGCCGCACTGGCGGATGGGAGTACGTCGCGTTGTCCCCGTATGGCGCGTACGTGAGCGGCAGGCCGTCTTCCAGCAGCAGGGTCTTGGTCGACCGCGTGGGCGAAAGGCCCCGCACGCCGATATTGGGGCGCAGACCCAAGCCTTCTTCGTCGCGTGGAAACACGCCCGCAACTTGTCGCAGCGCTTCGTTGATCGTGAGCACGCGTGCGCCTTCGAGATCCTCCTCCTCGATGGTCGCGCCCGATCCAGGGATGTGCATGAGATCGACCCGCTGGCCGACCACAACGATCTCGCCGGCATCGGCGAAAACCTCTTGGCCAGCGGCGCCGCCCCCTGTCGCCACGGCGGCCAGGAGAGCCGCCGGCGCGATCGAAATGAATTTGAGTTTCATTCGCACTCTTTTCTGTTGTTGCGAATAACTCGCAATAACAGAAAAGGCAAGTGCGACATCGTGGTCAGATCGACAAAGCGATCAGAAGTCCTTGAAGTAAGGCTCCACCGGCCCCGAATATTTGATTGTGAGCTGCTTGCCGCGACGGTCGAGCGTCGTCCCGACGGCAAGGCGCACCCAACCCTCACTCACGCAATACTCCTCCACGTTCGTCTTCTCCACGCCGCGAAAGCGCACGCCCACGCCGCGCGTCAGCGCCGCCTCGTCATGGAAGGGGCTGTCTGGATCGACGGCCAGACGGTCAGGGGGGATGTCGCTCATACGATCTTCGTCTCCGCGGTCAGACCAAGGGCGGCAGCGGCGTAATCGAGCCGGCGCTGGGCCGTTTCCGTCACCAGGTGCGCAAGCTTCCTCTTCACCCGAAGCTGCAGCCTGCCGTCAACCACGCCCACGCCAAGCGAGGAAAGCAGCGCCTCATTGCGGCCGGTCAGATCCGCTCCCAGCCGCAAGGCAGCGCCTAGGGCGGCGGCGGCGGCCTGGGCCTCCTCGCTCAACAGGCGCCCGTAGGCCGGAGCATGTTGGGGGGGGGCCTTGGTGTAACGGTGGTGGATCGCGGCGGCCAAGAAGGCACGCTCGGCGTGACTGATCGCAGCGAGCGGCGCCCGCAGAATCAGGTCGAACATGATTTCCACGCGTTGGTCAGGATGGAGCGGGCCGCCGACATCGGCGAGCCGCGCCGCCGCGCCGCGCAACAAGCGCTCGCGTTTTTCCGGAAACACGCCCGGCTGGCCTTCGAACATCGGCGCAATCCAGCGTTCGAGCGCAAGGCCAAACCCACGTGTGCGCGACCAGCGCCCGGCCAATGCCTCAGCCGCGGCGATAAGCGGATAGGCGGCAAGTGCATCCTTGCTCATACGTTCGATGAGCACGCCTTCGCGCAATCCGAACGCAGAGAGCACAACCCTGTCGAACTTGCTCGCGACCAACACGCGCTCCATGACAACCGCCGCATACGGCAGATTGTCCGCGCGTTTTGCCGCCGCCTCCTCCAGACGCTCCAGCGAGCGGCGGCTTTGCTTGCGGACGACATCAGCAAGCTTCAGCGCTTCGGGGCGCGACATCTCGTAATGGTGCAACACGCCTAGCGGATGATCGCGCATGGCCATGTCAATGCGCCCGAGCGCGCGCCAGGCGCCGCCGACCGCGTAAAAATCGCCCCCTGCGCTCTGCTGCAACACTTGCGAGCGTGCAAGTGCGGCGTCCACTTGCGCGGCGGTGCGGCCGTAGTCGAACCCCTCTGGCTGAGCGAGCGCCAACGGCCCAAGCCCGAACGTTTCCCCACGCCCCGCGCCGCTCGCGCCAATTTCCACAAGTTCAAGACTTGAGCCGCCGAGATCGCCAACAATGCCCCTCGCGTCGGGCGCGCCGGCGGTCACGCCAAGGGCAGACAAGCGCGCCTCGTCATCACCGCTCAGAACGCGCAAGGTGATTCCCACTTCGTCCTTGATGCGTTGCACGAAAGCCGACCCGTCCTTTGCTTCGCGGACCGCGGCCGTGGCGACAGCGAAAACCTGATGGATATCCTGCGCTTTCAGCAATGTTGCAAACCGCCGCAACGCGCGCAACGCCGCCTCAACGCCATCCTTTGCCAGCGTGCCCGTGCGCGCAAGATCGCGACCGAGACCTGCCATCACCTTTTCGTTGAGCACAGGCGTCATTGCCCGACCGTCGATGCGATAGACGACAAGACGCACCGAGTTGGAGCCGACATCTATCACTGCGGCCTCTTCGCCGTCGCGGAGAGTCTGAGGCGCGCTCATGGGCGCGCCTGACGCGCATCAATAGTTGCGCGCACCGATGTGATCGAACGCGGCCGGCGCATCGCCCTTGAGGGCGCGCCCACGACCCGAGAGGCTCGGGTTGCGCATGAAATACACATGCGCCGAGAACGGCTCGTCCGGCAGCTTGGAGACATCGACCCGCCTAAACACCCCATCCTGGTCCATGTACCAGCTTTGCGCCTCGTCGTTGAGGTTCGCGACCATGATTTGGCCGAGAACCTGCTGGTGTACAGTCGGGTTTTCAACTGGACAAAGGACCTCAACGCGGCGCTCCAGGTTCCGCGGCATCCAGTCCGCGGAGGAGATGAAGACCTTGGCGTTGGGGTTCGGCAGCTTGGACCCGGCGCCGAAACAAACTATCCGCGAGTGCTCCAGAAACCGCCCGACGATCGACTTGACGCGGATGTTCTCTGAAAGCCCCTTAACCCCTGCGCGCAGACAACAGATCCCCCGCACCACCAGCTCGATCTTCACGCCCTCGCTTGAGGCGCGATACAAGGCGTCAATCACCTCCGGATGCACAAGGGCATTGAGCTTGGCCCATATCGCCCCGTCGCGTCCGGCGCGGGCGTGGGTGATCTCGCCCTCGATCAATTGCAGAAGCGTCGCCTTCAAATCGAGGGGAGACAGCGCGAGCCTTTCCAAATGGGCCGGCTTGGCGTAGCCGGTCACGAAATTGAACAAGCGCCCGGCGTCACGCCCGAGCGCTGGATCGCATGTGAACAGCGAAAGATCCTGGTACGAGCGCGCTGTAATCGGATGATAATTGCCGGTGCCGAAATGGGCGTACGTGCGCAAACCATCGGACTCACGACGCACGACCAAACTGACCTTCGCGTGAGTCTTGTAATCGATGAAACCATAGACGACTGAAGCGCCAGCTCGTTCCAGCGCCTGCGCCACGCGCAAATTCGTTTCCTCGTCGAAGCGCGCCTTGAGTTCGATCAGCGCGGTAACATTCTTGCCGGCTTCGGCGGCCGCCACCAGAGCGGCGACGATCGGGGAATCCTTGGACGTGCGGTAAAGCGTCTGCTTGATCGCAACCACTTGCGGATCGGCGGCGGCCTGCCGCAGGAATTGCACCACCGAGTCGAAGGATTCGTAAGGGTGATGCACCAAGATGTCCTTGGCGCGGATAGCCGCGAAGCTATCGCCGCCGAAGTCCTTGATGCGCTCGGGGGAGCGTGGTTCGTAGCCCGGGAATTTGAGGTCAGGCCGTTCGGCGCCTACCAGTTCGGAAAGGGCCGATAAACCGAGCATGCCGTCAACGATGACAACGTCGCGGGGGTCGGCCTCGATCTCGCGTACGATGAATGCGCGCAAGTCCTCGGCCATCGACGCTTCGATTTTTAGCCGCACGATGTCGCCGAGACGCCGTTCCTTGAGCCGAGCCTCAAACTCACGCACCAAGTCTTCGGCTTCTTCCTGGATTTCGATGTCGCTGTCGCGTACGACGCGAAACGCGCCTTGCGCCTCCACGGAATAGCCGGGGAACAGTTCGTCCAAAAACAGCATGATCGTGTTTTCGAGCGTGAGAAAACGCCGGCCCGAACGTTCCTCAGCCTTCACCGGGCCCGTTGCGCCGCTAACGTCGATGAAGCGCGCGACCTGACTCGGGACCGGGATGAGCGCGTTCATCACCTTTCCATCGCCGCGCTGGCGCAGCTTGAGTGCGATGGCGAAACCGAGGTTTGGAATGAAGGGGAACGGGTGCGCGGGATCGACCGCAAGCGGAGTAAGCAGCGGAAACACTTCCGTCATGAAGACGGGCTTCAGTGAAGCGCGCTCACTTGCGCTCAATTCGTGGGCGTCAACCACGGCGACGCCAACTTCGCGCAGCTTGCCGCGCAGCAGGCGCCAGCGTTCTTGTTGGCGCGTCATCAGCTCACCAGCGGCGGCATGGACGCGCACAAGTTGCTCGGCGGGCGTCAGCCCATCTTGACTGACGATCGAGACGCCGACTTTCACCTGCTCGTGCAAGCCCGCCACGCGCACCATGTAGAATTCATCGAGGTTGCTGGCCGAGATCGAGAGAAAGCGCAGCTGCTCCAAGAGCGGGTGGCGCGCATTCTCCGCCTCTTCAAGCACGCGCGTATTGAACGCAAGCCACGAGAGCTCACGGTTAATAAAGCGTTGAGGGTCCGTCAACGGCGGCGGTTTCTCCGCCTTCGTACGCGCCGACCTACGCGACTTCGACATTTCTCAACCGTCTCCAGCCTTGCTCCACCCCGCCAGGGCCGTTTCCAGCGCTTTCTTCGCCGCCTTGAGCGAGACGGGCCGCGCGCCTTGGACCAAGCCGGCATCCAGCGCCGCCGCCCAGGAATGGGCAGCCGCAAAGGTTCGCGGCAGTCGCCGCACCAGGTACCTCGCCGCATCATCGCTCAATTGAATGAATTGTTCGCGACAAATACGGCGCAACACCACTTCCATGAGCGCCTCGTCGGGCTCGCCCAGGCGGGCGACCGGCAGGGCCATCAGCCGCGACCGCAGATCGGGATAGTTTACGATCCATTGCGAGGGCGCGGCGGCGCCCGTCAACAGCACGGCCCCCGCCTGGATTCGCGCCAGGTCAAGCACACGCCACAACATGGCTTCCTCGCGCGCGCCGTCAGCGTCGTCAATGAAAAGGCGCCCGCCGGTTTCGTGAAACGCCGCGCTTGCCTCCTCTTCTGGCGTGAACGCGGAGAGTTGGCGCGCGCCCACTTCCAAAGCCCACGCCAGCGCAAGGTGAGTTTTCCCCGAGCCCTTCGGTCCCATGAGCGCCAGCGCCCCGCTCGGCCAGGCCCTCCAATCCGTTAAGAGCTTTGCCGCGTCGCGATTGGCCTCACTCACCACCAACGTCTCGGGCGAGCGCTCGCCCATGCGGAACTCGAACAGGCGGGGCTGGTTCAGTCTATCGGCCCACGACACGCAGCACCGGGCCTTGGGGGCTGTCTTGCAAGCTCACTCCACGCCGACCAAGCTCGGCGACAAGTTGGGTCCGGTCGCCAACAAAGGAAAATGATACAAGCGCGCCCTCGCGGCCCACCGCCTCGATGCGAATCTCGGAGATCAACGTCTGTGCGGCGCCTTCGAGGGCGCCCTTGATTTGTATCCACTGCGCCAAATCGCCATAGAGCGCCGACGCCGAAACCCGTGCGCGTTGTCCAGCTCCAGTCGCGATGCGCGCTTTCCATTCATTCTGGATGCGCAGGCTGGCTTGCTCGCTCAGTGCATTCAGCGCCGCGCGCAAGGCGACTGCGTCCGCGCCGTTGATGCGCGCCATCACTTCGCCGCGGTCACGCCGCGCATCCGCGCTCAATTCCACAAGCGTTGCAGTGGCGGTTGAACCCTGAACGCGCAGCGTCGCATAGAGCGCCGATACCGCACCCGCCGATTGGGCGAACGGAGCAGCGTTGCTCCAAGCCGGCGCTCCCTGCAAGGCTTCCGGCGCGGCCGTCAGCGGCACAAGCTCGGCCCCGTAGCCGCCTTGCTCCCAGACTTGGCGCCACATCGCGCTTGTCTCAGGAGCAACGTCGGGGGCGGCAAGCGGGGCGACCAAAACCGGGGAGGTGCGAGTATCGACGACGGTCAGGCTTTGATCGCGCAACAACGTGCGCACGCCCGAGGGGTCGAACCTCACGGTGAGTCGTCCGATGTAACGGGTGCCGGAGCGTCGCTCCTCTTCGACATCGACGCTGAGCACAAGTCGCTCGAGAGTGACTGCATCCGGCGGCGGCACGGGGCGTGCAGCCAATTCTTCCGGCACAGTCAGCCGCCGCATAAGGCGCTCGAAGCCCCTAGCCTGGGCAGTCGCAAGCCCGGCTTGCTGGGCAGCCGATGCGTTGGCGGCGGATTCGTCCACCGCAACGCCGGCAACGACGTAAACATTGTCGCGGGGTTGTCCGCTTGCCGGGTTGGTCGCGAACGCGCACAAGGCGCCCGCAAGAGCAAAGGCAGCGACAGTGGCTCTCATTGCGGTACCTCGTTGTGCGCCCTGGGGCTGGTCCCGACCCTACCCGGCGCGGAATCGCCTATCAATGTGGCGGCATCTGGACTTGAGCACGTGACCAAACCCACCGGAACCAACGGCCTGACATACGCCCAAGCTGGGGTCGACATCGACGAGGGCGAGCGCCTCGTCGATCTCATCAAACCGGCGGCAAAATCGACCGCCCGCCCCGGCGCTAAGGCGGCCTTGGGCGGATTCGCCGCCGTCTTCGATCCCAAAGCCGCCGGCTTTAAGGATCCGATCTTTCTCGCCACCACTGACGGGGTTGGGACCAAACTCAAGATCGCCATCGAAAGCGGGCGCAATGAAACGGTCGGCATCGACCTGGTCGCGATGTGCGTGAACGATCTGTCCGCTCAGGGCGCTGAGCCGCTGATGTTCCTCGATTATTACGCCACTGGAAAATTGAGCGCCGCGGAAGCGGCCAAGGTTGTGGCAGGCATCGCGGAAGGCTGTCGCCAGGCGGGCGCGGCGCTTGCTGGCGGAGAAACGGCGGAAATGCCCGGCATGTACGCCGAGGGCGACTACGACCTCGCCGGCTTTGCCATAGGCGCCGCCGAGCGAGGGACGCTGTTGCCGCGCGTGGACGAAATGGCGCCAGGCGATGTTATCGTCGGCATTGCCTCGAGCGGCGCGCACTCGAACGGCTATTCGCTGGTGCGCAAAATTGTGGAGCGCTCCGGCTTATCATGGGACGACGTTGCGCCGTTTTCGAATGGAAAGACGCTCGCCGAAGCGTTGCTCGAGCCCACGCGCATTTATGCGCGCGCACTCAAACCGATCTTCGAGGCCAAGCTCGCGAAAGGCGCCGCCCACATCACGGGCGGAGGCCTCGTCGAGAATACGCCACGCGCCGTGCCCGATCACCTCGTTCCCGTGTTCGACTGGAATGCCTGGACACGACCGGTCGTATTTGAGTGGCTGCAGGCGATTGGAGGCGTTCCCGAAGAGGACATGCGCCGCACCTTCAATCTCGGCGTGGGCATGGTTCTGATTGTGGAGGCGTGCAAAGCTGACGCCGTCATCGCCAAACTCAACGATGACGGGGAAAGAGCGTTCGCGATTGGCGTGTTGAAGGCTGCCGAATGACACACAAAACCGTCACCCCGGACGCGCCGCGCGCGCCTCTCCCGCCGGTCGGCTGCGATGGCGGAGCGCTTTGTTGAGTGCGATGAAGAAACGCGTCGCAGTGTTGATCTCTGGCCGCGGCAGCAATCTGCAGGCGCTGCTCGATGCGCGTCAGGCGGCCTACGAAATAGTGTTGGTGATTTCGAACCGGCCGGGGGCGGAGGGCCTCGCTCGCGCTCGCAATGCCGGCATCGAAGCGCTCGCCATCGATCACAAATCGTTCGGCAAGGATCGCGAAGCCTTCGAGCGCGAGATCGACGCCGCGCTGCGCGCACGCCGCATCGATATCGTCGCCCTCGCCGGTTTCATGCGCGTGCTGACGCCGTTCTTCGTTCGCGCATGGGCCGGCCGGCTTGTCAACATCCACCCTTCGCTCTTGCCGAAATATCCCGGCACGGACACCCACGCACGTGCGCTCGCGGCCGGCGACGCCGAGCATGGCTGCACCGTGCACATGGTCGTCGAGGAAGTGGATTCCGGCGAAATCCTAGGCCAAGCGCGCCTGGACATTCTCCCGCGCGATACACCCGATACGCTCGCCGCGCGCGTGCTTGAGTTGGAGCATGAGCTTTATCCGAGATGCTTGGCGGAGTTTGCGCGCTCATAGGCCGCGCGCCGCTGGAAAGTCCCAATCTGGCGAGACCGCGAAACGGCGGGCGCCTATATTGTGCTCGTAAGGGATACCATGGCTGACCGCGATTACGTCCTCGGCACGCACGACGATGAAATATACCGGCTCGGATTTCAGCACCGCGTCTGGCGCCCGCGGGCGCTCGACGCCTGGACGCGCGCCAGGATCGGCGACGGCGCCAAGGTGATCGATTTCGGCGCTGGGCCAGGCTTTGCCACCATGGACCTCGCCGAGATCGTCGGGCCGACGGGCGTTGTGTATGCACTCGAACGCTCGCGCCGGTTCCTGGATACGCTGGAGGCACAGGCCAAAGCGCGCGGCATGAGCCAGGTGAAGGCGTTCGAGGTCGATTTCGAGACCGACCTATTGCCAGTGAAGGATGCCGACGCTGCGTGGGTGCGCTGGGTGCTCGCCTTCCTGCCCCACCCGAAGCCGGCGTTGAAGAAACTGGTGGATGCGCTTCGCCCTGGCGGGGCGCTCGTGATCCACGAGTACATCGACTACCGGACCTGGCGTCTTGCCCCGCGCGCGCCGAATTTCGAGCGCTTTGTCGACGAAGTGGTCGCCAACTGGCGCGGCTCGGGCGGGGAGCCCGATATAGGGCGCGACCTGCCTGCTTGGCTGACGGAGATGGGTCTGAAACTCGAAAGTTTTCGCCCTCATGTCGATGTCGTCTCCAAGGATGACAATGTCTGGCGCTGGCCGATTGGCTTCTTCGACATCCACATCGACCGGCTTTTGGAACTCAATCGCATCACGCCCCAACTCGCTCAGGACATGCGCGATGAATTCGCTCGGGTCTCGCAGCAACCCGGCACGTTGATGGTGACCCCGCTTGTGATCGAAATCATTGCGCGAAAATGATGGGGCGCGTTAGCGTATGTGGCCATTTCGGCAGGGAGAAAGAACATGGCCGACAAACAATCGAGCTCCGGCAAACCGATGCCTGGCAAGGGCGGCGGCAAGGGCCCGGCCATGCCGGACAAGGGCGGCGGCAAGCCCATGCCGGACAAAGGCGGCGGTAAACCGATGGGCGGTGGCGGGAAGAAATGAGCTAACGGAGCGCTTCTGGGACTGCTAGCCCACGATTTCCTGATCGTTGAAGAAGAAGTCGATCTCGCGGGCGGCGTTCTCGAGGCTGTCGGAGCCATGTACTGAGTTGGCTTCGATGGATTCGGCGTAAAGTTTGCGGATCGTGCCCGCTGCGGCGTTGGCCGGATTGGTCGCGCCCATCACGTCGCGGTAAGCTGTGACAGCATTCACGCCCTCGAGCACCTGAACGACAACTGGGCCCGAAATCATAAACGTCACCAGGTCGCGGAAGAAAGGGCGCTCCTTATGGACAGCGTAAAAGCCCTCGGCCTGGCCTTCAGACAGCCAGATGCGCTTTTGTGCGACGATGCGCAGGCCCGCGCCCTCGATCACAGCATTGATCGCCCCGGTGAGATTACGCTTGGTCGCGTCCGGTTTGATGATCGACAGGGTGCGTTCGACAGGCATGGTTTACCGGACTCCGAAACGGGGAGCGGGGTCTATAGCCCCGGCCTGCAACCTCGCCAAGTACGTCAAAAACAATTGATCGAGCCCACTATTCCGTCGGTTCCGACCATGATGTTGAGCCGGGCGGGGACGAAATCCTGGGTCACCATCGTATCAGGAGTGATGATCCGCGTGCGTTGGGGCAACGTAGCGCGGTCGATCGCGTCGGCGCGCGCGCCAACGAGATGCAGGAAGCGACTTGCTCCGCAGGTGTCCTGAGCGGTCGCTTCGGCTGCGGTCTGAGGTTCAGCCGGGGCTGCAGACGATGGTGGAGCGCCCGGTTGGGCGCAAGCCGCCAACAACACCAATGAAGCGAGCGCGCCCTTCATGCCTGCTTCTCCCATTTTCCAGCGGCGCTCTCGCGCCAATACGACGCACTTACTCCCGCTTCTTTGGCGGCTTTCCAACGGGATCGGGCCGAAACCAAGGCGGCCTCATCGCGCCCGTCGAAGATGAGACAGGCGCGCTCAAACGCTGCGAGGTCGCCCGGCTCGGCGCCGTCGATCAGGAACAACACTTTTGCGCCGTTTGGATTGCCGCCCTCAGTCGTCAACAAGATAGGCTGACGCGACGCCTCGCTTCCATCACGTCCATGGGGCAGAAAGCTCTCGTCTTTGTATGTCCACAAGATTGTGTCGAGCGCATCGAGGCGCTCGGGCGATCCTCCGCGCACGATAGCGCGCCAGCCACGCTGCAAGCACTTCTCCAGCAGGGGCGGCAGCGCGCGTTCGAGTTCGCTGCGTTCGAGATGGTAGAACCAGAGTTCAGCCATCATTCCTCGTAGCGATTGGCGATCAATCTGTTGAGAAGACGTACGCCATACCCCGTCGCCCACGCCGGCGATAATGGATCCTCATACGGCGCCGGCTTCCACGCCGTGCCCGCGATGTCGATGTGGGCCCAGGGCATGCCCTCCTTGATAAAGCGCTTGATGAATTGCGCGCCGACGATCGATCCAGCCGCGGGTTTGCCGGAAATGTTCTTCATGTCGGCGTTGGGGCTGTCGATCATCTTGTCATAGCCGGCCCCCAGCGGCATGCGCCACACCGGCTCACCTTCGGTTTGGCCCGCTGCGACGATCGCTTGGGCCAAGTCCTCGTCGTTGGCGTAGAGCCCCGCATGCTCGTGTCCGAGCGCTACGATGACCGCGCCGGTAAGCGTGGCAAGATCGATCACGGCCGTCGGATTGAACTTGTCCTGCGCGTACCAGACCGCATCGGCGAGGATGAGACGTCCTTCTGCATCGGTGTTCAGAACTTCGATGGTTTGGCCCGACATCGTGTGGACGATATCGCCGGGACGCTGCGCTTTGGCGCTCGGCATGTTCTCCACCAGCGCGACAACACCAACGACGTTGGCTTTCGCTTTACGCTGAGCGATCGCCTTGATGGCGCCGGCCACTGCGGCGGCGCCGCCCATATCGCCCTTCATTTCCTCCATCCCGGCGGCGGGTTTGATCGAAATGCCGCCGGTGTCGAATGTCACGCCCTTGCCGACGAGCGCGACGGGTCGGCCCGCCTTTGCACGCGCGCCGGACCACGACATCGTCACGAGGCGGGCGGGGTGTGCGCTGCCCTGCGCCACGCCCAACAGCGCACCCATGCCGAGCTTTTCCATGGTCGCCGGATCAAGCACCTCGACCTCGACGCCCGAGGTTTCCAGGTCGCGCAGCCGTTCGGCGAATGTCTCGGGATAGAGAACATTGGCGGGCTCGCTCACGAGGTCACGGGCGAAATATACGCCTTCGACCACGGCGGCGTCTTTTTCGGCGCGCGCGCGCGCCGCTGCTGGGCCTTCGAGAGCGATTTCAACCGCGTTCAGGCTCGGCTTCTGCTCCGGCTTCATCTTCGTGCGATAGGTGTCGAAGCGATACGCGGCCAGGCGAGCGCCCATTGCTGCGTGCGCGCCCGCTTCCGATTTCGACACCCCCGGCAAGGCGTCCGGCTGCAGCACCAGCTTCTCGGCGCCAGAGGTGATCGTGCGGCGCACGGCGTGGCCCGCCCAGCGTTCGACCGTCATGCCGTCTGCGCCTTCAGGTTTGCCGACGCCGATCACCAGAACGCGGGCGAAATCCACACCGTCCGGCGCGAGGACATCAATGGCCCAACCCAATCCGCCTGTGAAACGAACCGCCTTCATGGCCTTGGCAATCCGCCCGCCGGAGGCTGCGTCCAAGGCCTGGGCGGCCGGCAGCAATTGGCCACCTTCGCCGGCCATCACCGCCACAACGTCTCCTCCGCCGGCGGTCACAAAGCGAATGTCCATGAAATCCCCTGGCGAATGCGGGGTCATCCCGCTTAAACCTCTGTCGTGGGAGTGGTAGCCATGCGCGGCGCGATTGAAAAGCCGCGCGCCCAAGCTAGGGAAGGAGCGCGCTCCGCCGGGGCGAAGGGAGCGTCATGAACACCGTTTCGGCTTATGTGTTCCGCCAAGCGCTCGGGCCGCTCTTGGCAATCCTAGGCGCGCTGGCCGCTATCGCGATCTTGACCCAAGGGCTCAACCAGCTCGACATCATCATCACCAACCGCCGTGCAGGCTTTGCCTTCGCCTGGGTAACCATCCTGGCGCTGCCACAGCTCTTGTCGCTGATCCTGCCGATGGCGGTGTTCATCGCCGTTGTCTTCGCGCTCAACCGCATGCAAGGGGACAGCGAGGTGGCCGTCCTCTACGGCGCCGGCGTATCGCGCCAACGCATCGCGCGCCCGATCATGCAATTGGCCGTGCTAGCCGCCCTCGCACACCTTGCGATCAATGTCGTAATCCAGCCTGCTTCGTTCAAAGAGCGGCGCGAAACGCTTTACGAACTGCGAACCGATATCGCCTCAAGCCTGGTTGAGGAAGGCTCCTTCACCTACCCTGCCGAAGGGCTCACGCTTTATGCCCGCTCGCGCGGCGGCGGCGGCGAACTGCGCGACATGCTGATCAACGACGCGCGTCCGGAATATCCGATAACCTACACTGCGCGCGCCGGCGCAATCGCCACGATCGACGGCACGCCAGCGATCGTCATGCGCGACGGCCAAGTGCAGAGGCAGGGCGAGGACGGCACAGTCGACGTGCTCGATTTCGACCGTTACGTGCTGCAGCTCGACCACATGAGCCAGGAGCCTGACTATTTCTTCTTGAAAGCGTCTGACCGCACGCTGCATCAACTTTTCTTTCCTGACATGACCTCGCATTACGATCAGCGCAATGTCGAACGCTTCCTCGCCGAAGCGCACTCGCGCCTCTCAGCGCCCCTGCTCAACATTGCACTGGCGATGATCGCGCTCACCGGCGTGCTCGTGGGCGAGTTCAGCCGCCAAGGCTACGGCCGGCGCATTGCTGTTGCAGCCGTGATTGCCTTGGTCGTGCGCTTGGCCGCGCTCGTGACACAAGCGGCCGCGACGGACGATCCCGAGCTGAACGTACTGCAGTATGGGATTCCCATCGGCGTTGCGCTGATCGCTGGCATCATGCTCGGCGGGCGCGCCTCGCGCAGGCGGCGCTTGACGCCCGGCCCCTCGGTTCTGGCGGAGGCGACATGACCTTCTTGATGTCCCGCCTCGGACGCTATGTCGTCGGCCGCGTCTTCGCGGGAATATTCATCGCGCTGGTTGCTGTTCTTGCTTCGATCATGCTGATCGATCTTGTCGAACAGATGCGCACCGTCGGCACGCGCACCGACCTGCCTTTGTTGGAAGCTGTCCGTCTCACGCTCTTGAAAACGCCCATGCTCATCGAGCAAACATTGCCGTTCGTGATGCTGGCCGGGGCGATGATTGCCGTGATCGGTCTGAACCGCTCCAGCGAGTTGGTGGCGATGCGTGCGGCGGGGGTGTCGGCTTGGCGCTTCCTGGCGCCGGCGGCGTTTGCCGGCATCGTCATCGGCGTCGTCGCGATCACGGCGCTCAACCCGTTGGGGGCCGCACTCTTCCAGGAGTTCGAGACCCAAAGAGAAGACGCGCTCTCGGCGCAAACGCAAAGCAACAGCGCCAATGGAGTCTGGCTCCGCCAGGGTGATCCCGAGGGGCAAGTCGTCATTCACGCTGACAGCGTGGACCCGAGCGGCACGCGCCTGCACGGCGCAACCTTCATGTTCTTCGAAGTGCAACAGGATGTGTTGCGCTTCACACGCCGCATCCGCGCCGAAGAAGCCACTTTGATGCCGGGGTTTTGGCAGTTGACCAACCTTGTCGAGGCGACGCCAGGCGGGCGGCCCATGCGCCACCAGCACCTCGCGATCCCTTCCTCGCTGGACGCCGGTGAGCTTCTCAACCGGTTCGTGACGCCGGCCACCCTTTCGTTCTGGGCGTTGCCCGGTTTCATTCGCGAGGCGCGCGAGGCTGGGTTTGCCCCAACCCGATACGAACTGAAGTGGCAAAGTCTGCTCGCCTATCCGCTGCTCTTGGCGACCATGGCCGGCCTCGGCGCGGCCTTTTCGTTGCAGTTGCAGCGCCTGGGCAACTTGGCCCGGTGGGGCGCAGCGGGGGTCGGCGTTGGCCTGTTTTTGTTCTTTTACAGCCAACTCGCGGGCGCCTTCGCCATGACCCAAACCGTTCCCGCCGCGGTGGCGGCCTGGAGCGCGCCTTTCGCCGGCCTGTTCATAGCTTTGGCGCTTGTTGCATTCTTGGAAGACGGCTGAGAATTCCGCCTGTTGGGGGCCGATGCGCGGCGCCCGGCGCTGGACGCCCCCGTACGGGGGCGGTTAGGTAGGTCGGGGAGTCGCAAGAGGGATGCGGATGAGCCGTCCGGGGGAAATGGCCGACCGACGCGCGGAACGCGCGCCCCTCGGTCTCGCCGCGCTCGCCGCCGCCTTGGCCATGAGCGTGAGCACGGCCGCCCTTGCCCAAAATCAACCCTCCCTCGCCGCGCCCCCACAACCGGGCGCGCCGACAGAAATGGTGATGCTCGAGGCCGACGAGATCATCAACGACGAAGCCGCCCAGACACTGACTGCCGCGGGCGACGTGCAGGTGCGATACGGCCGGCGCACGCTGCGCGCCGACCGGCTCGTCTACGATCTCAACACCGGCGCCATCCACGCCATTGGCAACGTCGAAGTTGTGCTCGAGGACGGCACCACAACCTATGCCCAAGAGGTCGACGCCGACGAAGCGATGAACGTCGGTGTGGCCACTGAGCTGCGCTCGCGGTTGGGGACCGGCGCCACCCTGGCCGCCCGCGCCGCGGTGCGGCGCGGCGAAGGCGAAGGCGAGCTTCGCAACATCATCTACACGAGTTGCCCGATTTGCGAGGGCGGCGACAGGCCCCCGACGTGGAGCTTGCGCGCGCGGCGCGCGATTCAAGACCGAGAAACACGCACCATTTCCTATCAGGGCGCGGTGCTCGAAATCGCCGGCGTGCCGGTATTGTATCTCCCATTCTTCGCGCACCCCGATCCTTCAGTTGGACGCGCCTCGGGGCTGCTCTCGCCCGAGATCGGCCGCAACAGCCGCCTCGGCGCGTTTTACGCACAGCCCTATTATTGGGCGATCTCTCCCTCACAGGACGCCACGGTCACGCTGCGCGCGCACCAGAATGTCAACCCGCTGATGGGAATTCAGTACCGCAAGCGGTTCTGGTCGGGACAACTTGAGGTCGACACAACGTTTACCCAAGAACAATTGTTCGATACCGACGGCGCCAAACTGGGCGACGACCTGTTCCGCTCGAGCGTCTTCGCCGAGGGCCTGTTCGAGTTCAACCAACAATGGGATTGGGGCTTCGGCGTCGAGCGCACCTATGACGACTTCTACCTGCGCCGCTACAGAATCGCCGGCGTCGGCGAAAGGCGCGGCCCATATCTGGGTACAGAATCGCGACTAATCTCGCAATTGTTCGCACTTGGCCAGGACGAGAATTCCTATTCTTCAATCGCGTTCGTTAGTTTTCAGGGCCTGCGCGAAGGCGATACGCCCGATCTTCTGCCGGTCATTCTCCCCTATGTGGAAACCGAACACGTGCTGCGTGATCCGTTGTTCGGCGGCCAGGTGCGCCTTCAATCGAACGCGGCGTTCCTGGTGCGCGACGACAATCCCGCCACAGTCGACTTCGAAGGCAATGGCGGGCGCCTTTCGCTTTCCGCCTCGTGGCGCCGCGACGCCATCTTCGGGCCGGGCATGGTGCTCAGTCCCTTTGCGCAAGCACGCGGCGATGTGTTCCATGCCGAGACCGCGGCCGATGATTACGACACCTTCTCGCGAGGCCTTGGCCTCGCCGGCGTCGAGGTCAGCTGGCCTTTCATGCGTCCAGGCGAGCGTTTTGATTTCGTCATCGAGCCAGTGGCCATGGCCGCCGTCGCAAGCGATGCCGGGCAGGCGACGCGCGTGGTCAACGAGGATAGTCTCGCGTTCGAACTCGACGATTCCAATCTCTTTCGTCCGAATGGTGCGCCGAATTATGACCTCTGGGAGCCGGGATCGCGCGTGAGCGCTGGCGTGCGCGCTACAGCGCGCGCCCACACCGGTGAGAGCGCATCGATCATGTTCGGGCGCCGCTGGCGCGACCAAGCGGCCGCGGGCTTTACCGAGCGTGACAATCTTGCCGCCGGCTCATCGGATTGGGTGGGCTCCGTGCAGGCCGATCTTGGCCGGAGTTTCGGGGCTCAGGCTAGTTTTCGCCTGGACGACGAAACCCTGGATGTGCAGCGCATCGATCTTGGGGTGCGCGGAGCGATCGGTCGCTTCAGCGGCTCGGCCCGCTACTACAGCATAAATGATACGCTCACGCCCATAGACCCTAACGCGGAACTAGCGGCCAATGTCGGCGTGGACCTGATTCGGGGCTGGCGGATGCAGTACGGGGTCGTCCGCGACCTCGATTCGGACATAAATCGGCGCCAGGAAATCAGCGCGATCTACGAGGACGATTGCACCTTCCTTGAGATCAGATATTCCCGCGAGGAAACCCAGGCGGGCACAATCGGCCCGGACGAGGGCATCCAGATCCGGATCGGGCTTCGCTCGCTCGGGGTGTTCGGCGGGGGCTGAGGCGGAGCGTATGATGAAGTTGAAGCATGTGGCGGCGGCGGCCATCTTCGGCGCCCTCGGAGGGCTCTCAACGCCCGCGGCGGCTCAGCTCGCCGAGGGCGTCGCCGCAGTCGTCAACGACAGCGTCATTTCGACATTCGACGTACGCCAACGCGCCAACCTTCTGCTCATTTCAGCCGGCATCCAATCGACGCCGGAAATGCAGCAGCGCGCGCGCACGCAGGCGCTGCACGACCTGATCGATGAGCGCCTGCAGCTTCAGGAGGCAGCGCAATTCGAGATCACGGTGGCGCCCGAACAAATCGAGCGCCGGATTGCAGACATCGCGCGCCAGAACCAAGCCACAACCGAACAGCTGATCACTCAGCTTGGCAACGACGGGGTTTCGGTCTCAACACTGCGCCGCCAGATCGAGGCCGACATTGCCTGGCAACGTCTCATCAACGGGCTTTACGGAAGCCGCGTTCGTATTTCGGAGGTCGAGATACGGGAGACGCAGGAGCGCATAGCCGCCAACACCACCCGTCCACAATACCTGATTTCCGAGATTTTCCTGCCGGCTGAAACCGAACAGGACTTCGCCGAGATGCAGCAGGGCGCCATGCGATTGCTTCAAGAAATGCAGCGCGGCGCCCCCTTCCCGCTCGTCGCGCGCCAATTCTCACAATCGCCGTCGGCGGCCGCGGGCGGCGATCTTGGCTGGATCGCATCCGACGAACTTGCGCCGGAGCTGCAGCCGGTGGCGGCGCAATTGCAGCCGGGCCAAGTGTCTCTGCCAATTCGCGCGCCGAGCGGGGTCTACATCATCGCCTTGCGCGAACGCCGGGCGGGCGCCGCCGAAGGCGCCACCTCGATAGCCACGCTGGTTCAGGTCGTATCTCCGGCCTCGCGCCAAAATGCGATGCAGCGCCTGCAACGACGCGTCAGCGGGTGCGGCGATCTCGACGACGACATTTCCGGCATCCAAGGCGCATCCATCGTCGATCTTGGCCGCACCAGTGAGGCGGAGCTCGCCCCGGCCGTACGCGAACGCATCGCAGGCGTCGCAAACGGGGCGGCCTCTCCGGTTCAAGTCAGCGGCGAGCAGGCCTCGATGATTGTCGTCTGCGCACGCGAGACGGGCGGCGGCGGGGTTCCAGAGCACAGCGAGGTCGAGAGCCGCCTGCGTGAGCAGGAATTAGAGATGCTATCGCAGCGGTATCTGCGCAATTTGCGCCGCGAGGCGACTATTATCACGCGCTCGCAATGACATGAGCATGATCGCCGTTTCGATGGGCGACCCCGCTGGGATCGGCCTCGAACTGGCGGCGCGGGTTTGGGCTGAACGCGATCCCGCAACCGCGCCCTTCTTCCTGATCGGCGATCCCGATGCGCTGCTGCGCGCCGCTGGCCGAGCACGTGTTCCTCATCCCAGCCTCCGCGTCCTCGATGACCAGACACAAGTGCGCCCTGATGTGGGGGCGCTCACCGTGCTGCGGGTGGCGCTCGATCGTGAAGAAAAGCCGGGCTCGCCGGACCCTGCAAACGCGGGCGCGATTGTCAGCGCAATCGAAGCAGGCGTGGCGGCGGTGCGCGCCGGCGCCGCGTCAGCGCTTGTCACGCTGCCGATCGCCAAGTCGGCGTTGCGAAGCGTCGGTCTTGGCTTTCCAGGCCACACCGAGTTCATCGCCGACCTCACCGAACATGATCCTTGGCCGTACTCGCGCGGGCCGGTGATGATGCTTGTGGGATCCTCGCTCAAGGTCGCGCTTGCCACCATCCATTCCCCGCTGGCCCTTGTCGCAGGCGCCATAAGCAGCGAGCGCTTGGTTCAGGTCGGACGCGTCGTCCATGAGGCGCTTGTACGCGACTTCGCCGTTGCCCGGCCTCGCATAGCATTCGCTGGACTGAACCCCCATGCCGGCGAAGGCGGCGCGATAGGGCGCGAGGAGATCGACATAATTAATCCCGCCGCCGCTGAACTGCGCGCCAGCGGAGTTGACGCCGCAGATGCAGCCTCCGCCGACGCGCTGTTTCACGAGGAGGCGCGGACGCGTTACGACGCCGTTATAGCCATGTACCACGACCAAGGCCTCATCCCACTCAAGACACTTCATTTCTGGGATGCGGTGAATTGCACGCTCGGCTTGCCTGTTGTGCGCACATCGCCCGATCATGGCACGGGCTTTGACATCGCCGGGCGAGGCTTGGCGCGCCCGGACAGCTTTCGCGCCGCGCTTGCAATGGCGCATAAGATGGCTCAGCGCCGCGCCGCGCGATGAACGCTGACGAGTTGCCGACGCTTCGCGAGGTGTTGCAGACCCACGACCTCTTGGCGCGCAAAAGCCTTGGTCAACACTTCTTGCTCGACTTGAACGTCACCCGCCGCATCGCCCGTGCAGCAGGAGACATAGCCGGCAGGCCGGTCATTGAAGTTGGTCCCGGACCCGGCGGCCTGACGCGCGCGCTCCTTGAGGCCGGCGCCAATCCGCTCATAGTCATCGAGAAGGACGCCCGCTTCTTGCCGTTGCTTGAACCATTGATCAACTGGAGCCAAGGGCGCCTTCGGATAGTCCAAGGCGATGCGCTGGAGGCGGATGAGGCGGCGTTGCTTGGGCGACAAAATGCCGATGGCCCCAAGGGCGCTATCGTGTCCAACCTGCCCTACAATGTGGGCACGCCGCTTTTGATCAAATGGCTCAAGGCGCCGGCATGGCGCGGCGACATGACGCTCATGTTTCAAAAAGAAGTCGCCCAGCGCATCGTCGCCCGGCCAGGGCAGGATGCGTACGGGCGCCTTGCCGTGCTGGCGCAGGCTCGGTGCGAGACGCGGATTGAGTTCACCGTGCCCGCGCGCGCATTCACGCCGCCGCCGAAAATCGATTCCGCGGTTGTCCGCCTCGTCGATCGCCCTGATGCCTACGCCCATCTCGACGCATTGGAGCGTGTTACGGCGGCCGCGTTCGGACAACGCCGCAAGATGTTGCGCTCCGCACTGAGATCGATGCGCCCCGACGTGGAAGCTCTGCTCGAGCGCGCCAGCATTGCGCCGACCGCGCGCGCGGAGGAGATCGACCAAGCGGGTTTCCGTAGACTGGCCGACGCATGGCGAGCAACGCCAGTCACCTAGTCAAGCTCGTGGCTTGCGCCATCGCACGATGGAGAGAAACGCCACGAAAAGCGAGGCGTATTCGTAATCGGTCATGTCGGCCTCTCTAATCCTCCCCCTTGCCCTTGAGCGCACGCCCCGTCTGCACCGCGCCTTTTCCGAATTTGCCCCGCGCCTTGGCCACAGCGGCCTCCGCGGCGGCCCGCTTGGGCGTCTCGGCGTCGAGAAGATCACCCTTATCGGCTTCCTCCGCCGCGCAGAAATCCGACAGCCCCACCCCGATCAGGCGGAATTTGGTGCGCCCGTCGGCGTCAGCAGCCAGCAATTGGCGTGACACATCGAAAATGCGCGAGGCGAGCAAGGTCGCCTCCGGCAATTGCCGCCGGCGCGTGATGATCTTGAAACGTGTGTCCTTGAGTTTGAGCGTCAACGTGCGGCCTGCCATCTCTGTGGAACGGCAACGGGCGGCGACCTTCTCACAAAGCGGCCACAAAATATCTTCCAGCCTCTCGATCTCTGCGACGTCCTCGAAAAAGGTCGTCTCGGCGGAAATGCTCTTGCGTTCACCATCGGGATCCACACGTCGCGCATCGCTGGCGACCGACAGCGCGTAGAGGTGCGCGCCCCAATCGCCATAAAGCGCGCGCATGCGCGCCTCGCCGGCTTCGCGAATATCGAGGATGCGCATCAGGCCATTGCGTTCCAGCGCCGCCGCACCCGCGGGCCCGACGCCGGGGAGCGTCGAAACGCTGCGTGGCGCCAGGAACTCCAGCGCCTCCGCGCGTCCGATCACCGAAAAGCCGCGCGGCTTGTCGAGATCGCTCGCTGTCTTGGCCAAGAACTTGTTGAACGAGAGCCCGACCGAGACCGTGAGGTTGCGTTCCCGCCAAATACGGATCTGGAGCTTGATCAGCGATTGCGCTGGCGGCCCGCCATGCAACGCTTCAGTGCCGGCGAGATCCAAGAACGCCTCGTCGATCGAGAGCGGCTCCACCTGCGGCGTCTGGTCCTGCATCATGGCCCTAATGATGCGGCCTTCCTCGGCGTACTTGCGCATGTCGCCGCGCACGACCTTGGCTTGCGGGCAGAGCTTCAGCGCCTTGAACATCGGCATAGCCGAGCGCACGCCATAGGCCCGCGCGACATAGCAACACGTAGCGACAACGCCGCGCCTGCTGCCGCCGACGATCACCGGGAGGGCCTCCAGGCTCGGATCGTCGCGCTTTTCGATCGAGGCGTAAAACGCGTCACAGTCGAGATGGGCGATGGAGAGTTGCAGGATTTCGTCGTGTGCAACGATCTGCTCCCCGCCGCATGAGGCGCAACGCGGCGCGGTGCATATTGCGGCGCAAGTGCGGCACAGGATCATATTTTAGGGACGCTTACGCCCCCGCCTCCGGTCCGAACAGCCAGGCAGCGCCACGCACGCCGGATGAATCGCCGTGCATGTTCTTGACGACCCGCGTCTTCAACACATCCGAGAACACATGCGCCAGCAATTTGCCGCGTACGCTGGAATAAAGCGCATCCACGTTCGAGACCCCGCCGCCCAGCACGATCACATCCGGGTCGAGAATATCGATAACCACGGCGAGACTGCGCGCAAGGCGATCGGCCAGCAGATCAAGCAATACGAGTGCGCGCGCGTCGCCGGCCTGGGCGGCGTGATCTGCCTCGCGCGCACTCATGCCCGCCCATCGCTTGAACCCGGAACCCGAAATCCATTGCTCCAGACAATTCCAACGCCCGCACCAATCGCGCACCGGCGCTTCATCGGCGCGCGGCCATGGCAACGGCGTGTGTCCCCATTCCCCGCCGATGCCGTTTGCCCCGGTGATCACCTGGCTATCGACGACGACGCCACCGCCGCAGCCCGTGCCAAGGATAACTCCAAACACCACGCGCGCGCCGGCCGCCGCGCCATCGACGGCCTCGGAAAGCGCAAAACAATTGGCGTCATTCTCCACGCGCACCGGGCGCATGAGAGCGACATTCAGGTCCTCGAAGAAAGGCATGCCGTTAAGCCAAACCGAATTGGCATTGCGTACACGCCCGGTAACCGGCGACAGCGAACCAGGCATCGCCACGCCTATGGTTGCCGCACGTGCTCCTGACTTCTGCTCGATTCGCCCCGCAAGATCAGCGACGGCAACCACCGCATCGCGGTAATTTCCGGGGTTTGGCACGCGTTCGCGCACGCGAATTTCGCCTTGGGAATCAAGCAGCGCCGCTTCAATCTTGGTTCCGCCGAAATCCACTCCCAGGCGCATGCCCAATCCTCAACGATTTCTTAACGACGCGCGCGAGATTGCTGCTTTTACGACGGGTTGTTAAGGCCTTGCCGCTATAAGGCGGGGGCCACGCCAGCTAACGCTGGACGCCGAGGCGAAGCGGGTCATGGCCAAGACAGTTCTCATCGTCGAAGACAGCGAACTCAACATGAAGCTGTTCAACGACTTGTTGCAGGCGTTCAACTACCGCGTGGTGAAAACGCGCGACGGACGTCAAGCCTTGCCATTGGCGAGGGAACACAAGCCAGACCTCATCGTCATGGATATCCAGCTGCCAGAAATCTCTGGCCTCGAATTGACCGATCGCTTGAAGAAGGACCCCGTGCTCAGATCCATTCCTGTAGTAGCGGTCACTGCTTTCGCCATGCGCGGCGATGAACAAAAGATCCTCGCCGCCGGTTGCGACGCCTATTTGTCGAAGCCTATCTCGGTGACCACGTTCCTCGAAACCATCCGCAAATTTATCGGCTAGTGTCCCGGATATGAAGTTCGTCAGATCATCCGGATCGGCCGTGGGACGAACTTCAACCCCCGCGTACGCGGGGGCAAAAGGGACACCAGAATCAAGGAGTCTTAGTGTGGCTTCTGAATCTGAAATTCGCTCCCCGCCCGCCATTAACATCGGGCGAATTTCAGCTTCGCCACACTAGGGAGCGTGGGCTTTGAGCGCGCGCATCCTAGTCGTCGACGACCTCGAAGCCAACCGGCGCTTGCTCCAGGCAAAGCTCAGCGCCGGGTATTATGATGTTCTGACCGCTCAGCGAGGCGAAGAAGCGGTTCAGATCGCCAAGCGCGAACGCCCCGATCTCGTGCTCATGGATGTCATGATGCCGGGCGGCATCGACGGTTATGAGGCCTGCCGGCGCATCAAGGCCCAACCCGAGACGCGCCACATTCCAGTCGTCATCGTCACCACGCTCGACGACCGCGAAAGCCGCGTGCGGGGATTGAGGGCCGGCGCCGAGGAATTCCTCACCAAGCCGATCGACGATGTGCAGTTGCTGGCGCGCGTCAAAAGCCTCCTCTCGCTCAAGGTCGTCATCGATGAACTGCGCGCGCGTGAAGCCAACGGCAAAAGGCTCGGCGTAATCGAGGAAGCGCTCGCGTCCGATCCGCTGGACCAACATCGCCTGGTCACAGGCAACGTGCTTGTCATCGACGACAACCAAAACCAGATCAACCGCATCAAAACCGCACTTGGTGTGGAGCACCGTGTACACGCCTTGGGCGATGACCAGGGCGCCGACGCTCCCGACCTTGCCGTCATTTCGATCGCCGCGAAGAGCTTCGACGGCTTTCGCATCATCGCCCGCATGCATTCCGCCGGCCCCACGCGCCACCTGCCAATTCTAGCAATCGTCGAGCCGGACGATCGCGACCGCGCCGTGCGCGCGCTGGAACTCGGCGCGCACGACATCATCGTGCGCCCGCTCGACGAAGAAGAGCTCGTTACACGCGCGCGCACCTTGATGCGGCGCAAGCGCTACATGGACGCACTTCGCATGCGCCTCGACCAAAGCCTCGAACTGGCCATTACCGACCAGCTCACCGGCCTTTACAATCGCCGCTTCCTGTTTTCACAACTTACGCCACTGGTGCAGCGCGCCCAATGCGGGGGCGATGTGGTTTCGGTGATGGCGCTCGACATCGACCATTTCAAGCGCTGCAACGACACATACGGCCACGATGTCGGTGACGCCGTGCTGCAGGAATTCGCCGCGCGCGTGGCCACCAATGTACGGCCGATGGATTTCGCCTGCCGCTTGGGCGGAGAGGAATTCGTGGTCATCCTCCCGCGCACTTCGGGCGACATCGCCTGCCTTGCAGCCGAACGACTGCGCCGATGCATATGCGCCGCCCCGTTCCGCGCGCCAGGGCTGGCCATGCCGCTCGACGTGACAGTCTCGATCGGCGTCGCGTCAAGCGAAAGCGGCGACGACACGCCCGAGACGCTCCTGAAGCGCACCGACGAGGCGCTCTATGAAGCCAAGCGCCAAGGCCGCAACCGCGTCATCGGGCGGGCGGCCTCGGCGGCGGCGTAGTGTGGCGAATCTGAAATTCGCCCGATCTCGATGGCAGGTGCTGAGCGCATTTCAGATTCATAAACCACACTAAGACTCCCTGATCATAGTGTACCTCGCACTAGCTTGAATTCCTCCCACCATGGTAGTGCCTTGGTGGGAGGAAGCAGAAAACGTCTCTTACCTTGTCTGAGGACCTTGTCGCCACCCTTGACCGGCTGGCCGGCCCAAAGGTTTCGCGCTCTTCGTTCATTGAAGAGATTTTGCGCGACTTTGTCGAAGGGCGAGCTCAAGCGCGCCGGGACGCACGCGCGACCGCCGCCATCAACCGGCACGCCGCCAAACTCAACGCTGAAATGACGGACGCGTTGTCGTTCCAAGCGGGCGTCGGCGAAGGGTGAAGCGCGGCTTCCTCTATCGCGTGCGCCGCCCGCCTGGCGATCCGAAGCCGGCGCGCACCTTCGTCGTGGTGAGCAGACAGGCTTTGATCAAATCGAACTTCTCCACCGTCGTTTGCGTTCCCGTATTCTCCGGGCGGCACGGCCTGCCGACGCAGGTGTCCGTTGGGAGGGCTGAAGGGTTGAAGCACGGAAGCGCCATCCAGTGCGACGGCTTGATGAGCATTGAGAAGTCACGCCTCACCGACTTCGTAGGCGAGTTGTCGCCGGCAAAGCTTGCCGAGCTAAATGCTGCTTTGATATTGGCGCTCGGTTTGCCAGCCGCCCCGAGCGCCTGACGTCTAAATATTCTGCAGCCGCGACGATACGATGCCGGCGATGATCACCGCCGCGTAGCAGGCGAACATCAACGCCGCGAACTCCGACGACAAGGATGGGTCGAGGTTCGGGAACACGACGCGATAGGAGTTGATCTCGTAGATGCCGACCAAAAGCCCAGGCACGGCGAAAATCGCCGCCGCCTCGCACCGATCCGTCGGGGCGACCTTGAACATCTTCAACAAGGCATACGTGAGGGCGAACATGATCAGCGGCAGCGTCATGAACATCCAGGACACCCCGCCCGGCCCGGTCTGGAACACTTCCTGCCCGATGAAGCGGAACGAAAACGTGATGGCGGCCCACAGCACGAAGCCGGCAATCATCCAACGCGCAATCATATCTTCTCCCCCCGATTCTTCGCCTCCCGGCGGAGGCCTTTGCCCCATCAAGCATCCTGCGGGCGGCTTATCAAGGGGCGCAATGGCGTGCACCTGGACTGTTCACTACCCCCGCCTATGTTATGAAACCCCATGCACACCAGCACCAGTTTCGTTCCGGCCACGGAAGCCCCACTCCGGCGCACGGGCCAGATCAAGGTCTACGATCCCGCGGAAGCCTTTCCGGGCATGAAGGCGGCCGGGCAGTTGGCGGCGCGGTGCCTGGACATGCTGGTGGCCGAAACCCAAGAGGGCGCCACCACGGCTCAGCTCGACGATTTGGCGCGCGCGTTCGTGCTCGACCATGGCGCGCTGCCGGCGTGCGTATTCTATCGAGGCTATCGCCACACCATCTGCACCTCGCTCAATCATGTCGTCTGCCATGGCATCCCAGGCCCGCGCGTCTTGCGCGATGGCGACGTGCTCAACATCGACGTGACCGTGATCCTCGATGGCTGGCATGGCGATACGAGCCGCATGTACGCCATTGGCGAAACGCCGCGCAAAGCGCGCCGGCTTATGGATGTGACGTACGAGGCGATGATGCGCGGCATCGCGGTGATCAAGCCGGGCGCCACGCTCGGCGATCTCGGCCACGCCGTCCAATCCTACGCCGAGGGCGAACGCTGTTCTGTTGTGCGCGAATTCTGCGGCCATGGGCTGGGGCGCGTGTTTCATGACGAGCCCAACGTTCTGCACTACGGCAAGCCAGGCCAGGGTGAGGAGCTTCGCCCCGGCATGATGTTCACTATCGAGCCCATGCTCAATCTTGGCGCCCCTGGCGTGAAAATACTGGGCGACGGGTGGACCGCCGTGAGCAAGGACAAGTCCCTCTCGGCGCAATACGAGCATTCTGTCGGCGTCACGGAAACGGGCGTGGAGATTTTCACGGTCTCGCCTGCGGGTCTGCATCAGCCGCATGCGCCGTCGAAGTAGCGGCATGACGGGGGGCTCGCGCAAATCAAAGAAACAAGCACCCCGCGCCGTCGAGGATGGCGAGACCATTCCGTTCGCGCTCGACGCCGTGGGGCCCATCGTCATGGCGCGCCCGGATGCGCCCACGATCCACAAGGAGCGCCCGCACTACCATCAGCACCGTGAGCGCCTGCGCCAAAAGTTCGACGAAGCGGGCGCAGCCGCGCTCGCTGACTACGAGCTTCTGGAGCTCATGCTGTTCCGCACCATTCCGCGCCAGGACACCAAGCCGCTGGCGAAGGCGCTCCTGGAAAAGTTCGGCGATCTTGCCGCCGTGCTTGCCGCTCCCGTTCAGCGCATCGCCGAAGTGAAGGGAGCAGGACCCGCGGTGGCGCAGGATCTGAAGATCGCGCACGCCCTGTTGGAGCGCGCCTCGAAGGCGCAGGTGCGTCAGCGCGCCGTGATATCATCCTGGTCGCAGCTCGTGAACTATTGCCGCATGAGCATGGCCCACGCCCAACGCGAGCAATTCCGAGTACTGTTTCTCGACGTGAAGAACCATTTGATAGCTGACGAGGTGTTGAACGAGGGCACGATCGACCACGCCCCGGTCTATCCCCGCGAAGTCGCGCGCAAGGCGCTCGAACACGCCGCCGCCGCCGTGATCCTGGTGCACAACCATCCAAGCGGCGATCCCAAGCCGTCGGTCGCCGACGTCGCCATCACGCGTGAGATCGCCGCCGCCCTCGGCGCTATAAGCGTCAAAGTGCACGACCATCTCGTCATTGGCCGAAATGGCGTCGAGAGTTTCAAGAGCCTGGGCTTGCTCTGAACACGAGGCGATGACACACACGACGCCCGAGAGCCGCAAGCGGCCCCTTTTGGGGGAAGCCATGACCGACGCCGCCGTGCACGCCCAAAGCTTCAGGACACCTGGTTATCGAGCCTATGTGCTGGGCGCGCTGACCCTGGTCTACACGCTCAATTTCATCGACCGGAGCCTCTTGAGCGTGATCGCCCAGCCGGTGATCGACGCCTTCTCCTTGAGCGACAGTCAGTATGGGTTTCTGAACGGGCCGCCGTTTGCGATTTTCTACGCGCTCATGGGCATACCGATCGCTATGGCTGCGGACCGCTACAACCGCGTCGCGATCATCGCACTATGCATCGCCATCTGGTCGGTCATGGCTGCTTTGTGTGGGTTTGCCACGAGTTTTCTGTTCTTGCTGTTTGCGCGTGTCGGCGTCGCTATCGGCGAAGCCGGCTGCACGCCTCCCGCAAATTCCATCATAGGCGACTATTTCAAAGCCAGGAGCCGCGCCAACGCGCTTGGCATCTACGCGATGGGCGTCACGATCGGTGGAGCGCTCGCCAACGCCTTTGGCGGCCCAATCGCAACCGATTTGAACGGCGCTGCTGTCGGGGGCTGGCTGACAGCGCTTGGCCTAGCCTCCGCCTTTGGTCCAGTGGATTGGTCCGCGATCGAGGGCTGGCGCATCGCGTTCGTCGTCATCGGCGCACCCGGTATTTTGGTCGCCCTCATGGTGCTGCTAACGGTGCAAGAGCCCCCGCGCGGCCATTCCGAACTCGGCGGCGCTCAAGCGGGAAAAGCCAGCATTCGCGAAACACTGCGCGAGTTGACCTCAAATCACACGTTTTGGGCCATGACCGCGGGCGCTTCGATAACGGCGCTGGTCGGCTACGGTCTCGGGGGCTTCCAGGCGCCGATGGCTCAACGCATTCACGGCATCTCGCCCAGCGAGTTCGCGCTGCGCTTCGGCGTGCCGCTCTCGCTATGCGCCGCGTTTGGCACGTTCGCCGGAGGCTACCTGGCGGAACGCCTCACGCCGCGCCACAAGAACGCGATCGCCTGGCTGCCGGCGGCAGGGTTGTTGCTCTCCATGCCGCTCTACCTCGTCGCATTCTTTCAGCCCACCGAGCGTCTGGGCGTTGCGCTCGTGCTTTGGTGCGTGGGCGCGGCGCTGCACTATTCGTATCTCGGCGCGCAATACACGATTGGACAGGGCGTTGTGTCGGCGCGTTCGCGCGCTTCGGCAATCGCGATCCTGCTGTTCGCGATCGCACTCGTGGGCAACGGCCTGGGACCGCAGATCGTCGGCTGGCTGAGCGACATGTTCATGAGTTCGCACATTGCTTCCGAGGGTATGGCGGGCGAGCTGACGAACGAGATGTGTCGGGCGCGCGACGTGTCCGGCCTAAGCGAAGAGCAGCGCGCGATCTGCTTGGCCGCTAACGGCGAGGGTCTGCGCTTGTCGATGGCCGCCACGACGCTGTTCTTCATTCCAGCAGCGGCGCTCTTCCTGCTGGCGTCGAGGACCTACCAGAGGGACCTCGTCGCGCGCCCTCACTGAGCTTGAGGCATTTGACCCTGAGCCATGTCCCTGTATGAAGCCGCGGGGAGAGCCATGACAGACGCCGCAGCGCCCGCCTTCCAAGGATTTGGGTCGAAAGATTACCGAGCCTACGTGCTGGGTGCGCTGCTCGTGGTCTACACCTTCAACTTCATCGATCGCGTCGTCATCGGCATCATCCAGGAACCGATCAAGGCCGAGTTCGGTCTGACCGACTTCGAGCTCGGTTTGCTCGGCGGACCGGCCTTCGCGATCCTCTATACTTTTCTTGGCATTCCGATCGCGCGCCTGGCCGAGCGTACGAACCGAATGACATTGCTGGCGATCTGTCTCGGCCTGTGGAGCGCCATGACCGCCGCATGCGGGTTCGCCGCCAACTACACAGCGCTTCTGCTCGCGCGCGTTGGGGTTTCGATCGGCGAGGCCGGCTGCACGCCGCCCGCCAATTCCGTAATCTCGGACTATTTCCCACCCGAGCGCCGCGCCACCGCGCTCTCGATTTACGCGCTGGGCATCCCCGTAGGGTCGATGATCGCAGCTGTCGGCGGCGGTTGGATCGCCACTGAAGTGGGTTGGCGTGAAGCGTTCATCTGGCTCGGCGTTCCTGGCGTCCTGCTGGCCGTTATCGTCAAATTGACCGTGAAGGAGCCCCCGCGCAGCACGCCGACGCAGGATGCGCCAAGCTTTTTGTCAGCGGTCGCCACGCTGGCGCAGAAGTCCACCTTCTGGCACGTGGCGTTCGGCTCGGCGCTTGCGAGCTTCGTGGGTTATGGCGTGGGCCAATATCTTACGAGCTTCATGATCCGCACGCACGGGTTCACGCTGTTCGAAGGGGCTACACTCGTTGGAGTGGTGCTCGGCGTCTGCGCCGCGATCGGCACCTTTACGAGCGGATTCCTCGCCGACCGCATCTCGAAACGCCACCCCAATGCGTTGGCGTGGCTGCCGGCGCTCGGTTTCGCCTTTGCGACGCCGCTCTACCTAATATCCTTCGTGATGCCGAACATTTGGCTCGCGATGCCCGCACTCATGGTCGGCGCCGTTGCGCACTATTTCTATCTGGGCCCCATGTACGCGGTGACGCAAGGCGTCGTCGCGCCCCGCATGCGCGCCACGGCCGTTGCGGTGCTCTTATTCGTGGTCAACCTGATTGGGTACGGGATGGGGCCGCCGGCAATTGGAGCGCTCAGCGACTTTCTGGCGAACGGCCAACTCGCACCGCACGGTCTTTCAACGGAACTGTGCGTAGAACGCTCCGGAGATGCGCATTGCACGGCCGGCATCGAGGTTGGCTTGCGCTGGGCGATGATGATCGGCGTGCTCGGTTATCTCTGGGCGGGGCTCCACTTCGTGTTATCCGCGCGCACTCTAAGACGTGACTGGGTGGCATGACGTCCGGTTCGCTGTAAAAAGCGAACATGATTCCCCGTTACGCCCGCCCCGAAATGACGGCGATCTGGTCGCCGGAGACCCGCTTTTCGATCTGGCTCGAGATCGAGGCCTTGGCGATGGAGGCTATGGCCGAGTTGGGCACGATCCCGAAATCGGCCGCCGAAGCCTACCGCAAGAAAGGCAAGTTTGACGCGGCGCGCATCAATGAAATCGAGCGCGAGGTAAAACATGACGTCATCGCGTTTCTCACAAATGTCGCGGAGCATGTCGGACCGGACGCGCGCTTTGCTCACCAGGGCATGACATCCTCCGACGTGCTCGACACCTGCCTTGCCGTGCAACTCGCACGCGCCAGCGATCTCCTTATCGCCGGGTGCGAACGCGTCATGGCGGCGCTGAGGAAACGCGCCCTAGAACACAAGCTGACGCCCACTATCGGCCGCAGCCACGGCATCCACGCCGAGCCGACAACCTTCGGCCTCAAGCTCGCCGGCCATTATGCAGAGTTCACGCGCAATCTGGGGCGCTTGAAAGCGGCACGCGCGGAAGTGGCCACGTGCGCTATTTCGGGCGCGGTGGGCACGTTTGCGCAAGTCGATCCGCGCGTCGAAAGACACGTCGCCGACAAGCTCGGCCTCAAGATCGAGCCTATCTCCACTCAGATCATTCCGCGCGATCGCCATGCGGCCTTCTTCGCAGCCCTGGGCGTCGTCGCCGGCGGCGTCGAACGCCTCGCCATTGAGGTTCGCCACCTTCAGCGCACCGAGGTGCTCGAAGCGGAAGAATTCTTCGAGCCCGGGCAGAAGGGATCATCGGCAATGCCCCACAAGCGCAATCCCGTGCTGACAGAGAATTTGTGCGGCCTTGCGCGCCTCGTGCGATCAGCGGTTGCGCCCGCAATGGAGAATGTTGCGCTCTGGCACGAGCGCGATATTTCGCATTCCTCGGTCGAGCGCGGCATCGGCCCCGACGCGACGATCCATCTCGACTTTGCGTTGCATCGCCTGGCGGGCGTCATCGAAAAGCTCGTCGTTTATCCCGAAAGCATGGCGCGCAATCTCGCCATGCTCGGCGGTCTGCACAATTCGCAGCGCGTAATGCTCGCGTTGACGCAAGCGGGCGTCAACCGCGAGGAGGCCTATCGGCTGGTCCAGCGAAGCGCCATGGCGGTGTGGCAGGCTCCGCCCCCGCGCGCTCAAACGGCGCTGCTCGATAAGCTCAAGGCCGACGCGGACGTGACCGCCAAGCTCGATCCAAAAGCGCTTGAGGCTTGCTTCGACGACGCCCACCACTTCTCTCAGGTTGACGCCATATTTGCGCGTGTTTTCGGCCGGTGAGTTGGTCGGCCAAGCCATCAATTGCCTCGCGGGGAACAAGGACCTATGAATGCCTCCACAGCGCCACGTGAGAAAGAGGCGCGTGATAGGGGGCAAGATATGACCGGCGCCAACGCAACAGCCGCATCTACGCCATGGCACCTTTGGGCGGTAGGCGCCCTCGGCGTGTTATGGAACGCTTACGGCGCTTACGATTACACAATGACGCAAATGGGCGGCGACGATTACCTTCGCGCTTACGGCATGACAGATGCTCAAATCGCGTACTTTAACGCCATGCCGTCATGGATGACGGGCGTGTGGGCGGTCGGTGTGTGGGGCGGCGTCGCGGGCGGGATTATGCTGTTGCTGCGCAGCAAGTGGGCGCTTCACGTTTTCGCGGCATCGCTTGCCGCGTTCTTGTTGAGCCTTGTGTACACCTATGTGCTGTCCAATGGCGGCGAGCACGCAGGCCAACAGGGTCTGATCCTCAACGGCGTCATTCTTGCGGGATGCCTCTTCTTCCTCTGGTATGCGTGGTTTGCAACCAAGCGCGGGATATTGCGCTGACGCCTCGCTGACCCTGGGCACGGGAGCGCTCGCCGGCGGCGCCGCTCGTCTTGTACAACACGCTCCGAAGGAGCTTCTGCACGCGCCCGCGAAGCGGCCCTGCTTCCTCGCCCGGAATCTTTGCCGGCAGGCCGCGCGTTGAGCGGCCAGGTGTGGTCCCCGACAGGCGGCGGCTTGCGCAGGCGGGGTCGCAGTTTCAGACCGCGGTGAAGCTCACGCGCCCGCCTTCACCTGAGCGCGCGCTTCGGCGAGGCACTCGTCCATCTTGGCGCGGATCTGATGGTCGGAGAGCTGGACGGCATGCTGGTCGAGGTCGGCCCGAACCTTCCGGAACAGGTCCTCGGCCCCCGCCTCCTCAAGGTCAGCCACGACGACCGATTTCGCGTAATTCTGGGCGCTTTCGTCGGTGAGCCCCATCAGCCCCGCCGCCCAAAGGCCCACCAGTTTGGCCCGGCGCGCCTGGGCCTTGAATTCAAGCTCTTGATCAAGCTGGAACTTCTTCTCTTCGGTGCGCTCACGGTCTTTGAATTGGCTCATCGGGTTGGGGCTCCAGCTGATTGCTCTCGTCTGAATAGGCGCCGCCGCACTTTCCTTCAACTGTGCGTTCCCGTCAGCAGCGTGGCCAATTGTGGCCGCACCCCTTCTCCCCTAAATTCCCTAAACCGAGGTGGGCGGGCCGATTCCGGCCCGCTTTCGCCGTTTTGAGGCCGCGGGCCCGAGCAATCCGCGCGCCCCTCGGGGAGGGAGCTCCCATGTCCCGTCGCAAGAAAATCTACGAAGGCAAGGCCAAGATCATGTTCGAGGGACCCGAGCCGGGGACCTTGATCCAGTATTTCAAGGACGACGCCACCGCCTTCAACGCCCAAAAGAAGGCAATCCTCGAAGGCAAGGGCGTCATCAACAACCAGATCTCCGGGTTCATCATGCAGAACCTGAACCTGATCGGCGTGCCGACACATTACATCAAGACCATGAACATGCGCGAACAATTGGTTCGCGAGGTCGAGATCATCCCGCTCGAAGTGGTGTGCCGCAATGTGGCGGCGGGCTCGCTGAGCCAGCGCCTTGGGATCGAGGAAGGGACGCCCCTGCCGCGCTCGATCATCGAGTTCTATTACAAGAAGGACGAGCTTCAGGACCCGATGGTCGCCGAGGAGCACATCACTGCGTTCAACTGGGCCTCGACCCAGGAGATCGATGACATCATGGCGCTCACACTGCGGGTAAATGACTACCTGTTTGGGATGTTCGGCGCGGTCGGCATCAAGCTCATCGATTTCAAGCTCGAATTCGGCCGCCTTTATGAAGGTGACATGGTCCGAACCGTGATCGCTGATGAGATCAGCCCCGACAGCGCCCGACTGTGGGACGTTCAGACCAACGAGAAAATGGACAAGGACCGATTCCGCCGCGACCTGGGCAACGTCACCGAGGCCTACGTGGAGGTGGCGCGCCGCCTGGGCATTCTGAAGCAGGCTTCGGGCGGGGAAAGCGTGCACTGAAATCGTACCTCCACATCAGGCGCTGCACTGGGCGCGTGACACTCTCTCGGGGGCGAGGGAGGATGGGCCTCGGGCGAAGCGGGAAAACGACAGGGGCTGAGTCATGAGAGCGATTGTCACGGTGGGGCTAAAACCCGGCGTTCTGGACGTTCAGGGCAAGGCGGTCGCCTCGGCCCTGAAGGAGCTCGGGTTCAGCGGCGTCGAAGACGCCCGCGTCGGCAAGCGCATCGAAATCCAACTCGACGGCGACCTCGATCCCGCCACCGCCGAGGCTGACGTACGTGAGATGTGCGAGAAGCTCCTCGCCAACACCGTGATCGAAAGCTACCGCGTCGAAATCGCGAACTAGGCTGATGGACGCTGGCGTCCACGCCATTGACCGAAGGCGACGCCGCGCCTAGATGCAAGGGCGTCGGGCTTTCGGCAGACGCCCGGTTTTCCAAGACGTCATTCGTCCAAGCGCTGCCCTGTCCTCGCCGCCGAGGGCAGGTTGGCGCATTCGCGTCAGGCTGCTCAACGGCGTCAGTTGGAGCGTTTGACGATGGATTTCTGGTCAAGCCTGAACGGCATCGCCGTGTTGCTCGTCGCCATGGCGGCGTTTTCCCTTATCGAAGCGCTGATCCCGCTGCATCGGCGCACAGCGTGGAACAATCGGCATCTCCTGCCCAACCTCACGCTCACCTTCATCACATTCGGCACGAACATGCTTATGAACATCCCCATGCTGGCGGGGCTGTTTTGGCTACAGAGCATGGGTTGGGGGCTCTTCAACGCCTACAACTTCCCGCCGTTGGTCGAAATCGTCGGTGCGATCCTCGTGCTCGACCTTGCCTGGTATGTGACGCACATTTCGTTGCATCGCTTCACTTGGATGTGGCCCTTCCATGCCGTTCATCATTCCGATCCCGCTGTCGATGCGACAACTGCGATCCGCCAGCACCCTGGCGAAGGATTGATCCGGTACGTTTATCTCGCCGCGTTCGGGTTTGCGGTGGGCGCCTCGCCGCTGGCGTTCGCGATCTACAGGATATGGTCGGCCGCCCACGGCCTGTTCGAGCACGCAAACATTCGCTTGCCCCAATGGTTGGATAGGGCAATCACATTCGTGTTCGCCAGCCCGAATATGCACAAGGTGCACCATTCGCGGGACCAGGCGTTCACTGATCGCAATTACGGCAACATCTTCTCGATTTGGGATCGGGCGTTCGCGACGTTCATACCGTCGAGGTTCGGCGCCAACATCGAATATGGCCTGGCAGGTTACGATGCGAGCGAACAACAGACGGCGCTGGGGCTGCTGGCATCGCCTTTCCGAGGCGGCGTCCGCAATCCCGAAGACGCGAGCGTCATGGCCGCCCAAGAGCTGTCACGACACGCAGCGGAGTGACGGCGCGTTCCCCCCCGCGCGGGGTAGGTGTCGCGGGTGAAACGAGTGACGGAAGGGGCGATTGCGCTAGCGCGCTTCCTCCCCTTCAGTCACGCTTTCGCCTGCCGCCAGCTCCCGCGCCAGCACCTCCTCGATGCTTGCCCCCACATCCTGCGCGCCGCCAAAAGCAGTTCCGGTCTGACGCAGCTGCGCGCGCTCGGCGTAGGTCGCATAGGCGCTCTCCGGCAAGCCGACATAGCCGACTTCGCCCGCCAGGCGTGCGGCGTTCGCGATGAAGTATTGCGCAAAGCGCTGAACCTGTGGGCGCTGTAAGGCGTCGGCATTGAAATAAACAAACAGCGGCCGCGACAACGGATATTGCCCGCTCGCGATGGTTTCCGGCGAAGGCGCAACGCGGTCGATCGCGAGCGCACTCACGCGCTGGCGGTTCTGATCGAAATAGGCGTAGCCGAAATAGCCCATGGCGCCAGGATTGCCGGCAACGCCCGTGACGGTGACGTTATCGTCCTCGGTGGGCGTGTAATCGGTGCGCGAGGATTTCGCCGTGCCGACAACGGCTTCGGTGAAATAATCGAATGTGCCAGAGGCGGTGCCAGCGCCGAACAATTGCAGCGACAGATCCGGCCAGCGCGGATTGATCTGGCGCCAATTCATAACTTGTCCCTCGGCTGCCGGCTCCCACGCGCGGCGCAGCTCAGCCATGGTCACGGCGCGCACTGTATTCGAGGGATGCACAACAACAGTGAGCCCGTCGAAGGCGATCGGCACTTCAACGTACGCGATACCCGCCTCGGCGCATGCTTGCATCTCCTCGGTGAGGATCGGGCGCGAAGCGCCCTGGACTTGAGTTTCGCCGCGGCAGAATTTTCGAAAGCCCCCGCCCGTGCCGCTTTCGCCGACTGTGACGCGTGCTGCGCCACGCTGCGTGGCGGTAAACGATTCCGCCGCTGCTTCCGAAAGCGGGAACACTGTCGATGAGCCGTCGATCTGGATGGATTGCCCGCTCGCGCTCTGCGAAGGCTCGCCGCCGCAGGCAGACAGCGCCAATGCGCCCGCAATACTAAAAACGTTCAAGCATTTCATTCTGGGCCCCACCAATCATTTCCCGCCGCCGCCATCGCCGCCGCCGTCCTGGCCACCGTCGCCGTCGATCCATAATCCTGCGCCGCCGCCATCGCCGTGCGAGCTCCCGCCATTGATGCGCAAGAGCACCCAGGTGAGCAGCGCCGTGGCGGCTATTGAGGCGATTGCGACGGCGACGATCCAACCCGGCATAAGCCCGCTACTAGTGTCCCGGATTTGAAGTTCGTCCTATCATCTGGATCAATCGGGGAACGAACTTCAAATCCAGAAGGGACACTGGAATCAATGAGTCTTAGTGGCTTATGAATCTGAAATTCGCTCAGCGCCCGCCATCGAGATCAAGCGAATTTCAGATTCGCCACACTAGCATGACCAGCGGCAATTTCACCCCCGTTGTTGCGGTCGCGGGCGCTTTGAAATCGGGCCGACGCAGCTTATGGAATGCCCCATGAAATCAGCCGTCATCGTCTTTCCCGGGTCCAATTGCGACCGGGACGCCGCGCGCGCCCTGGAGCGCATCACGGGGCAGGCAGCGACCATGGTCTGGCACAAGGAGGCCTCGCTGCCTGAGGGCACGGACCTTGTGGTTCTGCCGGGGGGCTTCTCTTACGGCGATTATCTACGCTCTGGCGCCATGGCGGCGAAGAGCCCGGTCGTGCGCGCCGTCATTTCGCATGCGGAACGCGGCGGCTTGGTGTTGGGCATCTGCAATGGCTTCCAGGTGCTCACCGAAACGCGGCTGCTGCCAGGCGCGCTGGCGCGCAATGCGGGGCTCAAGTTTTCCTGCAAGGAAGTTCCCCTCGCCATCGCCAACGGCAACACTGCCTTCACGCGCGCCTATAGAGAAGCGCGAGAAACAGTGATCCCCATTGCCCACGGCGACGGCCGCTTTGTGGCCGACGAAGAAACGCTCGATCGGATCGAAGGCGATGGGCGCGTGGTGTTTCGCTATCTCGCCAACCCGAACGGCTCGGCGCGCGACATCGCCGGCGTGATGAACGAACGCGGGAATGTCATGGGCATGATGCCCCACCCTGAACGGGCGTCCGACCCCGTGCTTGGCCGTACTGGTGGAACAGCTGTGTTCCAGAGCCTGGTCGAGGCCGCATGAGCGCGAAGAAGCAATCCGCCCCAACGGGCTCCGACTTCGACGCCGAGGTCGATTCCGCGCGCAAACGCCTTGAGGCCGCGATCGGCGAGGAAGAAGGCTTTGACGAACTCGCCGCCTTGCAGGCGATCGCGCCCCTTCTGGAGAAACGCATTTCCTCGCGCCGCCTCGCTTTCACGTTGGGCGACGACGATGAAGAAGAAACGCAGATCGTCGTCATCCACGTGCAGACGGACGAGGAATTAGGCTTCATCTTCGCCGAGGACGGCGAGTACGTGTTCGAGTCCAACCACCCGGACTATTTCGACGATTTCGTCGATGACGACGCCGAGCGCTTCGTGGAGCGCCTGTACGAAACGCTGCGCTCGGACCTGCCGAAATACGAAGTGGAGAATAGGGGCTGACGTTACTGCGCGGCGAGCTCCAAGTGCGGGCGTTGGCGCGCAGCGCGAATGCCGGGAAGGAAGCCGCCGAACAGGCCGATGATCATGGCTGTGATAACCGCCGCGACGATAATGCCCGGGGAAAGCTGGAACTGAAACACGAGCTGAGTGAAACCCGAGCTCAAGGTCGAAGTTGTCCTGCCATTGAACGCGACGAAGGCGAGAAGAATTCCGAGCACGCCGCCGAGCGCTGATAAAGCCAACGCTTCCACCATCGTACCGAAGAACGCCGCCCAGCCGGAAAAGCCGATAATCCGCAAAGTCGCGATCTCTGTCGTGCGCGCGGCGACCGATGAGTACATAGTGTTGAGCGCGCCCGAGAGCGCCCCGATTGCCATCATTGCCCCCAGCACGATGCCGACAACGAAAAGTCCTTGCGAGGATTGCGAGGCCTGACGCGCATAATATTCGCGCTCGCTCAACACTTCGAGGCCGTTGAGGCGCACATCGCCATCGGCCCAATCGCGGAAGGCCTGCATAGCGCCCGCTGAGGTCAGCTGCACGCGCATGGTTTGATAGACGTTGGGCCGGTCGAACAGGCTCTGCGTGACCGCAATGTCGGCCCAAAGCTCGGATTCGAACACGGTGCCCGGCGCCTCGAACACGCCGACGACCTGCCATGTCGTGCCGCGCAATCGGATCGTGTTGCCGAACTCGAAGCCTGAAAACTCGCGGAGCAGCCCCGCTCCGACGACGATCTCGTTCGTGCCGGGCGCGAACATGCGCCCTTGTGTGATGTTGACGCTGTGGCGCAACGAAAGCCCCTCCGGGCCGATGCCGCGGAACGGCATGTTCGCGTTTGTTTGCGTAGACCGTTTCAAGCCATCGACAATGACCAGCAATTCTCCAGACACCACCGGTGAGCCATCTCGCTGGGCGACATTCGGCCCCGTCGCCAGGATGTTGAGCTGATCGCGGCTGACCACGCTGTTGAGTTCGGCGTTCGAACCTTCGCGGATGACGATGGCCACATCGTCGGCGCCCGAGCCCTTCACGGTTTCGCTAAGCCCGTGCGCAAGCGCGAGAAAGAAGAGCAGCACCGTGATCGCAAGCGCGACGGCGATAACGCTCGCCGTCGACATCATCGCCCGCTGCGGGATCGAGCGCACGTTGAGCGCCGTCACCGCGCCGATCTGATTGAGCAAGGACGCCATGTTTCTCCCCCAGTCAGCGCCTGCCGAGCGCGTCAATAATCCTCATGCGATATGCCGAGAGCGCGGGCGCCAGTCCGGTAATGGCGCCCAACGCGAACGCGACCAGCACGCTCCAGATTATCGCCTGGGCTGTCAGGCTAATCGTGAATCCCGCGCCGGCGGTGAATCGCGACATTGCGGCCAAGATTCCCGCCGCCGCGAGAATTCCGAGCGACGCGCCGAGCAACGAGAGCAGCAGGGACTCGCCCAAGACGATGCGCAGGACACGCATTGATGAGAATCCCACAGTCTTCATCACGCCCACTTCCCTTGTGCGCTCGCGCACGGCAAGCGTCATGGTCGTGCCGACGATAAGCAGGATCGCAATGAACGCCGCGCCAACCACGAGCGAGATCACGAGCGCCATGTTGCCGCGTTGCGCCACAAAGGACTCGTTGAACGCCGCTTCACCTTGCGTCGAAGTCTCGTCCGCGGAATTGGCGAAGCGATCATCAATGGCGTTCGCGACCTGATCGTTGACGGTCGCCGAAGTCGTCAAGAACGGCACCCAGCCAATGTGATCGCGGCCGAACGTGATCGTCTCATTGAAATAGTCATAGTGGATGAGCACGGCCCCTATCTGAGAACTGCCCTGTGGGGTCGGAAACGTGCCCACCAGGAGGAATTCCCACGTGGACTCGCCAGTTGTCGCATTCGTGAAGATGTTGCTCTTGATCGGAATCCGCTGGCCCACGCGCCAGCCCCAGTGCTCGGCGAGCTGATCGGGCACGAGCATCGCGGTGCGTTCTTGGAAAAACGCGTCGCGCTGGGCCGCTTCCATCTGCAGGTCTTCCGCATAGACCTGGAAGTAGGTCTCCGGATCGACAGCGAAAACGGTGAGGAAGTTCTGCTGTTCGCGATAGTAGCCGCCGAACCAGTTCATGTGCGTGGCCACCGCCACACCCTCTGTGCGGGCGATACGGTCATAATGCGCGATCGGGAGCGCCTCGGTGAAGTTGATCTTGGAGAGCGTCACCATGCGCGTCGGCAGCGTATTGAACGTCGAGGCCGCGCGGTTGAAACTTAGGGTGGCCGCCAGTATCGCAAAGCCGATCATTATGGTGATGATCAGCAGAATCGTCCGCACCGGCTTGCGGAACAGATTCTTCCGCATGAGCATCATGTCGTTCATGCCGCCAGCTCCCGCTCGTTGAAGTGGCCTTTGTCGAGGTGCAGCACGCGCTTGGCGAATTTTGCCGCTTCCGCGTCATGGGTGACCATGATGATGGTCTTGCCGAGATCGCGGTTTAGCACTTGCAGCGTCGAGAGAATTTCATCGGCTGTGGTCCTGTCGAGGTCGCCGGTGGGCTCGTCGCACAAGAGCAGTTTCGGGTCGGACACAATCGCGCGCGCGATCGCCACGCGTTGCTGCTGGCCGCCCGACATCTCGCGAGGCCTGTGCCTGGCGCGATCTTCGAGGCCCACAAGCTTGAGCGCCGTTCTTACGTTCTCGCGCCGCTTGGCCGGAGACAGCTTCGTCAACAAGAGCGGCAGTTCGACATTCTGCGCCGCCGTCAGGATCGGCATCAGATTGTAGAACTGGAAGATGAAGCCGACATTTGCCGCACGCCAGGCAGTCAGCTGGCCTTCGTTCAGTTTATCGATGGCCTTGCCGTCGAACTCGATGGCCCCCTTGTTGGCCCTGTCGGTGCCGCCGAGAAGATTCAAAAGCGTGGTCTTGCCCGATCCGGAAGGCCCCATAATGGCGACGAAATCGCCCTGCTCGATGCGCATCGTCAGCTTGTCAAAGATGACGATCTTCTCCTTGCCGCGGACGTAGCTCTTTTCCAGATCGCTCAAGCGGATGAGATCGGTCATGTCTTTCTCCAGCGCGCCGACGAGGCGGCGTCAGAACTCAGGATGCTTCGTCGAGGAACCGTACGCTGATGGCCATTTCCGGAAGGATGCGAGGATCGAGTTCGTCGAAGCTGATGCGTACGCGCACGGTGGCGCGGCTTCTGTCGGCCGACGGGATGGTGGCGATCACGCGGGCGGGAAACGTCACATCCGGATAAGCGTCGAGCACTGCTTCAACGCGCTGGCCTTCCGAGACACGTGCGATGTAGGCCTCGCTGACATCCACTTCGATCTCGAGGCTCGACATATCGACGATCGTGCACACGCCGGTGCGGGTGAACCCGCCCCCCGCCGATATCGGCGAAATGATCTCGCCTGGCTGCGCCGCCTTGTTCACGACCACTCCCGTGAAGGGTGCGCGAATTTCATAACGCGACAATTGGGCCGAGGCGCGATGGGCATCGCTGCGGCTCGCCTCGCGTTGCGCAAACGCAAGATCGTATCGCGACTGCGCTGCGGTTAGGGCCGCGTCGCTGGCAAAGCCCTGTTGGGACAAAGCTCGCGTGCGGTCGAGCACGCGCTGGGCTTCGGCAAGGTCGGCGTCTGCCGCCGCCGCGCGCGCACGCGCGCTTTGCAGGTCGGCGCGCGCCAGGGTCGGCTCGAGTACGGCAAGGATTTGCCCGCGCTGCACGCGCTGGCCTTCTTCGACGCGCACTTCCAACAGGCGCCCAGTAACTTCCGCAGCAACGGTGGCTTGGCGACGCGCCACGACGTAGCCGGACGCGACCAAACTTCCGGCGGCGACCGATTGCCCCCCCGCTGTCGTCGATTCAACCGGCGCTGGAGGAGGCGGCGGCGCCGGTTTCAGCAGCCAACCGCCAGCGGCGCCGATTACGAGCGCGATCGCGCCGACCACACTCGGCACGATCCACGGAGCAAGGCTCACCTCGCCCGCGTCAGCCTCATCGCCCCGTTCGATGCGAAGGGACTTCAACAAGTCCGTCTTTTCACTCAAAGTCGCCACCGGTTTGAATCTGCTCCAGAGCCTAATGTCGCATCGGCCCGACTGCAACGTGAACCATTACGCTAAGTAACGAGCAAACAACGAAACGGCCCGCTTCTTTCAAGGCGGGCCGAAAGTTGTCAGGCATGGAGACCTTAGTGCACGACCAGCGGCTCGGTTTCAGCGCGCACATTGGCGCCCCGCCCATCCATAGCCGCGAGCGCGCTTTGAAAGCGCGGATCGGACAACGCCGCGTTCAGCCGAACCAGGGCTTCGACGCTTTCGGACGAGGCGCCGAACAAGTGGCCCAACGATTCGAACGGGTTTTCCTCAGCCGGGAAGTAACGCAATTGCACGCGCGCATCTTCGTCTATGCCGGCGAGCGCCCGCGCGCGGCCGACGGCGACGGAGAAGCCGCCGAGGTGATCGACCAGCCCGCGTTCAAGCGCTTGCTGGCCGGTCCACACCCGTCCGCGCGCAATCTCGCGCACTTGCTCGGTAGTCATGCCGCGGCCTTCGGCAACGAGGCCGAGGAATTCTTGATACGCGCGGTCGATAAAACCGGAGAACGCAGCGCGCTCGGCCTGGTTGAAGGGGCGTTCAGTTGTGAACATCTCGACAAGCGGCGAGCCGATGGTGAGGGTCTCGGTGTTCGTCGACAGATAGTGGTCGAACGCTGGGCCGATGATCAGCTTGCCGCCGACTACGCCAATCGAGCCGGTGATCGTGCTTGGGGCGGCAACGATCTCATCGGCGTAGGCCGATACGTAATAGCCGCCGGAGGCGGCGACCTCGCCCATCGACACGACAATGTGCTGGCCGCGCTCCTTGGCGGTGCGCAGCGCCGCCAGAATCTGATCGGAGGCGACTACGGAGCCACCGGGGCTCGACACCCGAAACACGATCGCGGCGACATCTTCGTCCTCGGAGGCGTCGAGCAGCGCGCGCGCGATGCGGTCGCTGTTCATGAGATCCTCATCGCTGAAGAAGCCGTCTTCAGTTGGGCCCGAGACGATCGCGCCCTCACCTTGGACAACCGCGATGACGCGCCCACTCGTATTGAGGCGCGGGTGATAATCCGAAAATTCAACGATCTCGGCGTCGTCGGGGTGCTCGGCGCGCGCGAGAGCGGCGCGTTCGGCTTCCTCCGGGCGGCCCATCTGGTCGATGAGCTGCAATTCCACGGCCCGCTGCACGGTGAACGGGGTTGCCTCGATAGCGGCGCGCGCCGCCTGTGGCGTGATTTCGCGATCGGCGGCGATGTTGGCGAGCATCACGTCATAGAGGCTCGTCATCAGGCCCGTGAGTTCCTCCCGGTGAGCGGGTGTGAACGTGCGCTGCGTCAGCGTATGGGCGGCGGTCTTGTACTCCTCGCGGGTCTCGAACTGCGCCTGCACGTGATAACGCTGCAGCGTGCCGGCGAGGAAAGTCACTTCCGCCGAGAGTCCCATGGGTTGGAATTCGCTCGATTCCTGCAACCAGACTTCGTCGGCGTCAGCGACCGCCATGTAGCCGGGCATCGACATGCGCACGCCGTCGTTTTGCAGGTGCGCCACGACAAACTTCCCTGATGTCTGGAAGGCCTGCAGCGCCGCACGTACTTCTTCAGCCTGCGCGGGCGCCATGCCGTAAGTATTGGCGCGAACGTAAATGCCTTCAACCGCATCATCGGTCCGCGCCGCATCGATCGCGGCCAGAACATCGAGAAGCGATTGCTCACCACCTAGCGCTGCGAACGGGTTGGGCGAGGGCTGGTCACGCATGGGTTCGCGTAAGTCCAGAGCGAGCACCATGTGCGCGGGCTGAGGAGCGGGACCGCTCGCGGCCGCGAACATGCCGATCAAGAAGAACGACGCGATCACCAGGAAGAGGACGAGGCCGACAATGACCCCGCCAACAGTGATGAGGAATTGCTTCATGGCTGCGGTCTCCTAGAGCCAAGACAGGATTTATCGATAAATGATATGGACGCCGCAGGATTGCAAGCGATTTCTTATCGAAAAATGATAAATCCGGGCCCGGCCAGCAGGGGCCGCCAAATCTGCGCGCGGCCGTTCCCAGCGCCCTCGGCTCAGCGCATGATAGGGTCCGTGGAGGGTGCGGCGATGGCTGGGTTACGGAAAGCCCCCGCGTTCGCCAGCGACGATTGGATGTTCGAACAGCAGCTTCGCGCCGAGATGGAGGCCGAAGCCTGGCGGCGCTTACGCGAGTTGAGCGCGCCACCACCCGCGCCCGAGCTACCCCCGGCTCCGGCGCCTGATGCGATCGACCGCGCCGGCTCCATCATACTCAAAGGGCTTGTCCGCTTCACCCTGGGCGCGTTCGGCGCCTACCTCGCCTGGATCGCGGCCATGGATGGCGGCGTCGGGGAGTTCGAGATCTGGCTCGCCACAGGCGCGGGTTTTATCGTGACGCTCGCGCTCACCATGTTCGAGCCCGCGCGGCGCGTCGTCCACGCACTGGCGGAGGTCGCGCGCTGGTCGCTGATCGTCGGGGCAGGTCTTGGCGCCTTGTGGCTGATGCTGCACATGTCGGTCTAAAGCGTCGGACCTCACATGCGACCAACGGCTTGGATCGGGCTCAGTGTCGCATTTAAAGTCCGTTGCTGTAACGCCGCACCCGGGGGACCCGCACCATGCTCGCAAGCTATCTCGCGCGTCCCGAGCGCGGGCTCCTTGCGCTCATGGCGGCGCAGATTGCCTTCTGGACGCTTGCGCCGGCGCTATCGCATTCGGCGCCCCCGCTCGATGTAGTAGAGATGTACGCCTGGGGACGCGAAGGCGTCCTCGCCACGTTCAAGCACCCGAACCTTCCCGGCCTGATCCTGGAAGGGACGCGCCTGCTCACCGGACATGTCGGCTGGCCAGCCTTCCTGGTTTCGCAGGTCTTCATCGCGCTAACTTTCTGGGCGGTGTTTGCGCTCGGGCGCGATCTCATGGACGGCGCCCGCGCGCTCGCGGGGACGTTGTTGCTCGTTGGCGTTTATTTCTTCTTCTGGCCGACGCCAGAGTTCAATCACAACGTCGCGCAAATGCCTTTGTGGGCGTTCGTAATGCTCGCGTTGTGGCGGGCGACCACGCAGGGCGGGACAGGCTATTGGCTCATGCTCGGCGTGTTTGCCGGGTTGAGCATGTGGGCGAAATACTCCTCCGGCGTGCTGCTCGTCATCGCGGCTGCCTGGATGCTGTGGGATGGCCAGGCGCGCAAGCGCATCCTCACACCAGGACCCTGGTTGGCCTTGTTGGCATTTGGCCTCGTCATCACGCCGCAGGTGGCGTGGCTCGTAGAGCATGATTTCGCCCCGTTTGCTTACGCCGCCCGCCGCGCCAGCGTGGCCGAATGGTATGAGCCGCTCGAATTCCTGCTGACGCTCGCCGTCGATCACCTGCCGATGTTCATACTGCTCGCGGCCGCGGGCTTCTTCGCCAAGCCAACAACCGATGCGCCGCAAATGCCCGAGGCGCGCGCCATGCGTTATCTCCTGTTGATGGCGTTGGGTCCCGCATTGCTGACTGCGGGGGCGTCGATCGCCAGCGGAGCTGGCCTGCGCGCTTCATGGGGCGCGCCGATGGTGGTGCTGTCGGGACTACTAGCTGTGGCGCTGCCCAGCGCAAGATTTTCTACCGCACGCCTGCGCCGCCTCACAATTGGCGCCGGCTGCTTCCTCGCGCTGACCGCCGGCCTCTACTTTGCGCACATGGCGTACGGGCTCTCTTTCACTGGGAGACCTTTGCGCGGAAACTGGCCGCAAGCGGCCATTAGTGCGGACCTGGAAGGGCGTTGGGCGCAAGAGACTGGCGCGCCGTTACGCATCGTGGCCGGTGAGATCTGGAACGCCGGTCTGGTCGGCCTGCAGAGCCGCACGCCACCTTCGATCCTGATCGGGGGCGATTACAGCCAGTCGCCGTGGGTCACCCCCGAGGAGGTCGCCCGCGATGGCGCCCTCATTGTGTGGCGCGCCGACCAACAGCCTCCTCCACCGCTCGCCGAATTTGCAGCCGGGCTCGAAACGCATGAGGCGGTCTTCATCTTTTCGCGCTTTCCCAACGTAGCGCCGATCACTCTGATTTACGCCATACGCCCGCCTGCTCCTTAGGCGTTGGAGGGCGTCAGCGCGGGCGCATCGGCGCGTTCTATGCGCGCAACGAACTCCATTGCGCGCTCACGCACGCGCGGGGGCGTATCTACGCGCCCCAAACTCGAGACGATCAGCGTGATCATGGTGAAAAGGCCGGTCTGCAGAAACAGCGACAGCGCAAAGCCCGTCACGATGGTCGCCCAGCCCGGCGTCGTCATCCCCAGAAAGCGCATCACAACAGCCACAGCCACTACTGCAACAACCAGGCCCGCCATCGCCACGGACGCAAGCGCCATGCGCGTCAACACCAGATCGCCGAACACCATGACGGCGCGTATGCCGTGCAACACCAGGCTCGGGAAATTCATCTTCGACTGGCCGGCGTAGCGTACGCCGCGGTCCGTCGGCACATCGGCGCGGCGCAATTTACCCTTCACGACGGCGGCGGCGACATGCGTGGAGGTTTCGTACATGCCTGACAGGCGCTCGATCGCGGTTGGCGACAGCGCCATGAAATTGCCAAAGCGCAACACCTGCCCCGTCAGCACCTTGAACAAGCGCTTGTAAACTTCGTAAAACGCGCGGAACGTCAGCGGCTCGGAGCGTTTGGCGCGCTCGGCCACGGCGACATCAACGCGCGTCGGCGATAGCGCGGCGAGCAAATCCGGAATGTGTTCGGGTCCGTCCTCGCCGTCGGAATCCATCACGACGCAGGCAGAGAGGCTGGACGTGGCGTAGGCGCGCGCGAGCCCGATGGCGATGGCGCCCTGGTGGCCCACATTGCGCGCGAGCCGCAGGATTTCGCCCGACAGGCCGGCTTCGTTCAGCGCTGCAACCTTGGGCGGTGCGGCGAGCGAGCCATCGTCGACCGCGATCACGTGGAATCGCGTTCCCGCCGTGCGCTCGATTTCGGCCAGGCGGCGGCACAATTCGGCAAAGCTCGCCTGGTCCTCGAACACCGGCGTGACGATGGCGGTAACGGCCATAGCCTCACATAGCCTTCAGGAGCGAATCTGCACAGGCGCAACGCATAAGGGGTGTGCGGAGATAAGAAATGGTCGGAGTAGCAAGATTCGAACTTACGACCCCCACGTCCCGAACGTGGTGCTCTACCAGGCTGAGCTATACTCCGAAGGCGGGGGCTTATAGCCTCAGCTTTGGGCCCGCGCAACGCGCCCGGCGGGCCTGGCCGGCCGGCATTGCATCCCAAGGCGGACCCCCTTAAGTAGCCGCTTCGCGCATTTTGGGGTGTCGCCAAGCGGTAAGGCAGCGGTTTTTGGTACCGCCATTCCTAGGTTCGAATCCTAGCACCCCAGCCAACCTTCGCTCGCTGGCGCGCGCATCGGGGCGGCTATCCCCAACACGGCAGCGACCCCCCTTGCCAAATCGGTGCTGGTCTTGCTCAAACCCTCGGCCCCGAGAACGGAACCATCCATGCCCAGAATGAGCTACACGCCCGGAGACTTCCACCTCATCGTGCGCCGCTCGCGCACCGGACTTGGACTTTACGCCGAATGCGAAATCCCGAAAGGCGCATGCGTTATCGAATACACCGGCGTGCCGATCACGGCCGAGCAGGAAGAAAGGAGCCGCAGCAAGTATCTGTTCGAGATCAACGCGCGCAAAACCATCGACGGCGCCCCGCGCTGGAACAAGGCGCGTTACATCAATCATTCCTGCCGCCCTAACTGCGAACCCAATATCTACAAGGGCCGCGTCTACATTCACGCCAAGCGCCGCATCAAACCGGGCGACGAACTGGCCTACAATTACGGCAAGAATTATTTCAACGAATACCTGAAGGGCATCTGCGGCTGCGCCAAGTGCAAGCCAGCGAGATCGCTGCCCAAGAACGGAGGCACGGCGCGATCGCGCTAAAGCAACCTTGGACCTTAAATTCGCGCCGCGCCCGCCATCGAACCGAGGCGAATCTAAAGTCCGTTGCTTTAGCGCCCCGCGCCCGCGCAGCCCTGTTGGCTCGCGCGCTCTTGAGCATCCACAGTCGCCCGCTCCTCAGCGGTCGCGCCCCCGATTGCCTCGCGATACTGGCGTGAAGCCTCTTCCTGCTCGTGCTGCGCATCGCGGTATTGCTGCTCGGCTTGATACATTCTCGTGCGCGCATCCTGTGCTCGGCGCTCGGCTTGCTCGCGCGCTTCGTTCGTTTGTCTGACGGCCGCCGCACTCTGCGAGCTTGGATTGTCGCGATCAGCGTAAAGTGCGGTCAAATGGTCCATATGGGCGTTGCCGAAATCGCCCATGGCGTCGTCGTAGGCTTGGCGCGCCGCAGTTAGCGCTCGCATCGCGTCCTCGGCCCGTTGCATTGCGGACCTGACATTTTGCAGTGCTTGGCGATAGTTGCGCTCACCGATTGTTTCTAACGTGGTCGATGCCGCACACCACGTGGGTTGCAACCCCGCCGTCACATCGAACGGTCCGGCCGCGAGTACGCGCAGGCGGAAATCCTCAACGTATACGCCAGCATTATCGGCCGCGCCTGGATTGATCGCGATCGTCTGCAGGTTGCCGCCCTGGAGGTTCACCGTCGATGACGCCCACATTCTCACTTGAAGCGGCGTCTGGATTCCATCGAGGCCTGCAACGCGCAGCGTGACGTTTGTCCGCTCGCCCCGCGCTAAGGTGGTGCGGCCAGCGCTGAGGGCCACGCTTACATTGTTGGCGACGCCCTGCGCGGTATTGCCGCCTTCGCGCACCTGAACGTTCACCGGCCCAATCGGCGCCTCAGGCGCCATCATCACCACTTGACGCGGGCTCTCCGCCAGGATCGGGCAAGGCGCGCCATTGACCGCGACCTGCGTGTTGCTCGCGTCACCATCGAAGGGGCCGGTTATGGCGCCAGGACGACCGGCCTGGATCACGGCAGGGGGGTCAAATTCAAGGGCAAACACGCGCGGAGGCCCCGTTACATTGACGCCTGACACGGGCGTGTATGTGGTCCATCGACTGACTGAAGAAGCGACGACAGGCGCCGATACTGGAACCATGGCGCCGCCGGCGTTGCGAAGCAGTGAGACGACAACGCGGTCCGCGACCGGCGCCACGAACCGGATCAGGCCGTCGCCCACGCGGGTAGGCGCGCCCGCGATATCGACCGCATAACCGCGCAGCGTATCGGCATTAGCCCGGCGTTGTGTTTGGTCCTCACCCTCGGGCTCGACGACGACCGTTCCGCTGATGCTGTCGCCCGGCGCGATGTCATCAGGCAGGTACACGACCACCTGTCCGTGCAAGGTGTCGAATGTGAAGATTTCGGCGCCGCCGCGGCTCTCGCGCATCGCCTCCGTGAGAACGCCTTCACCGCTCGGTGGTGGTTCATCCGCGGTCAGGAGCGCCGCAGCGCTCGGGTCATCTCGCTGGGGTTGGGCCGCGCCATCACCGCCGCAACGGAACACCCTGGCGTATCCGCCATCGCCCTTGGCGACGCCAACAACAAGCGTGTTGCCGTGCGGCACGACACGAATGGGTTGCGAGTAAACGACCGGCGGATCCCCCTGGTGCGTCACCGTGATGTAAAAGGTGAACGGGCCGGTATTGGTGTTGGAATAATGGTGCGCGTACGCCTCGCGGCAAATCTGAGTGTCGGCGATCGCATCGCCTGCCGCGCTCCAGAGCGCATCGAAACCGACGCCGACCAAGTCGCCCGCGTCGAGCTTGCCATCGGACAACGCATTGACAACGAGGTCCCAATTCAGGGCAGGCGGGTCTGTGACGATGACATTTAAGGCGTTGGCCGGCGCGGGTTGAAGCGCGAGACTAGCGGCCAAGGCCGCACTCAACGAGAGCTTACGAAGCGACGCCATGACCGCCTCCCATATCCCACCGCCGCGCACCCTACGCCTGCGAGGCCCACGCCGGCAGGCCGAAAGCGGCCTGTGCGCATACCTTTCGCGTTAACTTAATTGGAGTGGCGCCAAATCCACAGGCGCGATGTGAGCAACGATTCAGGCTGCCTTCGCCGACAGCGCCATGTAGCGCTTCAAGTGATGATCGACGTTGCCCAGTGTTGAATCTAACATCGTCACGCGCTTGAAGTAGTGCCCCACGCGCATTTCGTCTGTCACGCCCATGCCGCCGTGGGTTTGCACCGCGGCTTGGCCTATAAAGCGCGACGCCTTGCCGATGGAGACCTTCGCCGCGGACACTGCTTTTGCGCGCTCGGCGTCCACTGCGTCGAGTTTGAGTGTCGCCAGAAGCGCCATTGACGCGGATTCTTCTGCGGCCATGAACATGTCGACCATGCGGTGCTGCAGCACTTGGAACTCGCCGATGGCGCGCCCGAATTGCTTGCGTGTTTTGCAATACTCTTGGGTCAAAGAGCACATCATGCGCATGGCGCCGACAGCCTCGCTCATGTAGGCGGCGTTGGCGTCATCGACGATGCGTTCGATCACTCCCATGGCTGCATCGGCCGGCCCGAGCATATGCTCACCGCCGAGTGCGACATTCTCGAAATAGACTTCCGCAGCGCGAGTGCCGTCCATCGTCGGGTAATCGCGCGTGGTGACGCCCTTGACGTTCTTCGGAATAAGGAAAAGCGACACGCCCTTGGCCTCGCGCTGGCTTCCCGCGGTGCGTGCGCTCACCAGAAGGTGGCATGCCTGCGGCGCGCCGATCACCACCGCCTTCTGGCCGTTGAGCACGTAGCCCGCGCCGTCCTTCTTGGCGCTTGTGCTGACATCGTTCAGCGCCCAGCGGCTCTTGGGCTCGGCTTGCGCGAAGGCGACGATACAATCGCCCGCGGCGATAGCGTTGAGGCGTTCGCCTTTCTGCGCCGTGCTGCCTGCGTATTTCAGCGCATTCGCGCCGATCACGGCGGTGGAGACGTAAGGCTCAACGACCAACGCCTTGCCGAACTCTTCCATCACCACGCTGACATCGATAGCGCTGCCGCCGAGGCCGCCATATTCCTCAGGCAGAGGTGCGGCGAGCAGGCCAAGTTCGGCGAATGTGGCCCAGTTCTTTTTCCAGCCATCTTCTGCGGCGAGCGCGGCGCGGCGCTTGTCGAAATCGTATTCGGCAGCGGCCCACTTCGCGATCGAGTCGCGGAGCATGTTCTGTTCGTCGGTGTAATCGAAGTTCATTGTTCAGAGCCCCAGCACCATTTTCGCGATGATGTTGCGTTGGATTTCGTTGGAGCCGCCATAGATCGAGGCCTTGCGCCAATTGAAATAGATCGGCGCGGCGTGATGGGCGTAGTCGGGTCCGATCGGAAACGCATTGGCGCCGTCCTTCGGGAAATCGCGGAAATAGGGCTGCGCATAATTGCCGACAGCTTCCAGCGTCAACTCCGTCAGGCGCTGCTGGATTTCCGTGCCTTTGACTTTGAGGAGCGAGCTTTCCGGCCCCGGTCCCTTGCCGGCGTGCTCGCGCGCGAGCACGCGAAGCTCCGTCATCTCCAGCGCTGAGAGATCGATCTCGAGCTCGGCAAGCTTGCGTCGGAAATCCTCGTCCTCGCTGAGCGGCTTGCCGTCTCCGCCTAGCTCGGACTTGGCTATCGATTTAAGTTTTTCGACATTGCGCTTGGAGCGCGCAACGCCAGCGATCCCGGCGCGCTCATGGGCGAGCAGGAATTTGGCGCAAGTCCAGCCTTTGTTTTCCTCATAGATCCGCTGATCGACTGGCACTTTGACATTATCCAAGAACACGTCGTTCACTTCGTAGCCGCCGTCGAGGAGTTTGATCGGGCGCACGCTCACGCCGGGCGATTTCATGTCGATCAGCAAGAACGAGATGCCCTCCTGGGGCTTGCCGCTCGAATCGGTGCGCACAAGGAAGAAGCCCCAATCGGCATATTGGCCGAGCGTGGTCCATGTCTTCTGGCCATTGACGATGTAATGATCGCCTTCACGCACGGCCTTCGTTTTCAAGCTCGCGAGATCGGAGCCAGCGCCCGGTTCGCTGTAACCTTGCGCCCACCACACTTCGCCCAAGCGAATACCCGGCAGGAAGCGCTGCTTTTGTTCCGGCGTGCCAAACGTGTAGATGACGGGCCCGACCATAGAGACGCCAAAGGGCAAAGGCGGGACCGTCTCAGCGCGCGCGTTTTCTTCGAGCCAGATGTAACGTTGCGTCGCCGTCCAGCCGGTCCCGCCGTATTCCGTCGGCCAGGCCGGCGCGGACCAGCCCTTCTTTCCTAGAATCTTGTGCCAGGCGAGGAAGTCTTCCTTCGACAAATCCTCGCGCAGACCCTTGCCCTTCAGGTGCGCGGGATAATTGGCTTCGATGAACGCGCGCACCTCATTGCGGAACGCGATTTCTTCGGATGAGAATTCGAGATTCATTTGTCGGCGAGCCCAAGTGCGCGCGACGCTCGCGCGCTTCAGGCTCGACTATAGAGCGCCGCGTGGACCTATCAACTCGGCGTCGGGAATGCGCTTGCCGCTGCGGCGCCGCTGCGGCGTCGCGCGCGTTGTACTCTCGGAGCGTTGGGCGACCGTCGGTCGTGCTGTCTGCGGCCCGGCCTCAGCCCGCCTGGCTTCGTCGCGGCGCGTTTCGTCAAGCTCGCATTCGGCGGTGGATTCAGCGGCAAGGGCAAGCGGCGCCGCCGCCATGGCGATGAGACCGGCCAAGACCAAGACCTTCATCTTCCGTCCCTCCCACGACCGCTTGTGCGGTTCCGCGTTTGACGCCGCTTTCACTGCGCCGAGACTGTCGCCGGCGTGAGTCACATCATCGTAAGCCCCGGGCAGCGCGCTCCGCCGACGTAACCCCCAGAAACGTCCCGGCTGCCTGCCTCTCAAGATGCGGCCAAAGCCGTGAACAGATGCGGACCCGCCGCCTCCAGGAACTCTTATCGCTTATCAATACGGACGACAATGGGGGATTGGCGCGTTGGCGGGGCTCGGTTTAGCTGCGCGCCATGGAACGGTCAGCGGCCATCTCAACCCCCTGTATCAAGGTCTGCGCCGTAAGCGGGCTGACCGGCCTATGCATTGGGTGCGGGCGTGCGTTGCGTGAGATCGCGGCTTGGGCGGAGCTGAGCGAATCTGAGCGGCTCGCAATCACGCGCGACCTCCCCAGGCGCTTGGCTGGTGTGATCACGGGTGCGCCATGAGTCGCGTGTTGGGTCTCATTGTCATTGGCGCTCTGCTGGCCGTGGCGTGGGTGGGATACGACCGGCCTGAACTCTTTCCCATGAACCTCGATGTGCCACGCCTCGTGTGGCTCATCATGGCGCTGCTTCTCGTTTCAGGCGCCGGTTGGGGCTTCTGGCGTTTTCGGGTCGATGGCGGACGCGCGCTCGTGGGCCTGGCCTTCTGGGGCGCGCTCGTCGTGGCGCTTGTGTTCGGTTACTCCATCTTCAACTGAACGCCTCGCGCAACATGTTGGCCGCGACAAGCGCCAGAAACATTGCGAACGCGCGTTTAAGCGCTTGTTGCGGCAGGCTATGGGCGAGGCGCGCCCCGAGTGGCGCTGTCAACGCCGTCAGCGCAGCAAGGAGGGCGAAGCCTGGAAGGCTCACAAACCCAACAGACCAGGCCGGCAGACCCTCACGGCCCCATCCCATCGTGACATAACCGAGCGCCGCCGGCAGCGCGATGGCCGCGCCGAAGCCGGAGGCGGTGGCCACCGCTTGGTGGATAGGACGACCACACAACGTCATCGTCGTCACACCAAATGCGCCGCCGCCAATGCCCATGAGCGCTGAAAGCAGGCCTATGGCGGCGGCGATCGCGGCGCGCCCCGCCCCGGTCGGCAGCGCGGCAAACCAGCGCCAATCCGGGCGCGCCAGCCCCATTTGCGCGGCGACAAGCAAGAGCCCGCCGCCGAAAACCAGCAGCAGCACCTGCGCGTTCACGAGACCTGCGAGCACTGCGCCGGCAATCGCGCCGAGCGAGATCCAGGGGGCCCACGCCTTCAGCACTTCAAAATCCACCGCGCCCGCTTTCGTGTGCGCCATCAGCGAACGCCACGAGGTCGAGACGATCGTCGACAGCGACGTGCCCACGGCGACATGCATGCGCACGCTTTCATCGACACCCAGGAGCGTGAACACGGCGTAGAGCGCGGGAACGACGACAGTCCCGCCGCCGACGCCAAACAAACCCCCGATGAATCCCGCGAACAGGCCAGCCGCGCACATGCCTGCGATGAGCCAGGCGACCTCGGCGCTCATGCCGCGCGCGCGGGGGCACGCCGGATTGCATCGAGCGCCTCGCGCACCACATCGACGCCGGCGCCTGCGCACATCGCGCGCTCCGAGAGAATGCGCCGCCAAGTGCGCCCGCCCGGCTGATGGTTGAACAGCCCAAGCATGTGACGTGTCATGGCGTGCAGGGGCGCGCCTTCGGCCAGCTTGCGTTCGATGTAGGGAATGTGCGCCTCCACGGCGCCTTCCCGGCTAGCCGCGGGCGCGGCAGCGCCAAAGACGCGCGCATCGACGTCAAGCAGAAGAGCGGGGTTCTGATAGGCTGAGCGCCCGAGCATTGCGCCGTCGAGACCTTGGCTCTGCGTCAGCGCGTGATCGATGTCCTTGAGGCCGCCATTGAGGATGATCTTGAGTCGGGGTCTCTCGCGCTTCAAGGCGCGAACCAGATCGTAATCAAGGGGTGGCGCCTCGCGGTTCTCCTTTGGCGACAACCCCGAGAGCCACGCCTTGCGCGCATGAACGATAAATGTCGTGCAGCCCTCGCGCGCGCACGCATCCACCAGCGCAAACAGCGCAACGCTGGGCTCCTGCCCGTCCACGCCGATGCGGCACTTGATGGTCGCGGGAATTTCGGGGGCGCCCTCTTGGGCCGCCCGCCACAAAGCCGCAACGAGATCAGGCTCCTGCATCAGGCATGCGCCAAAGCGGCCCGATTGCACCCGATCGGACGGACAGCCGATATTCAAGTTGATTTCGTCATAGCCGGCGGCTGCGCCGAGCCGTGAGGCGTGCGCCAGCTTCAAGGGGTCGCTGGCGCCCAATTGCAGCGCCACCGGATGCTCGATCTCATCGAACCCGAGCAGCCGATCGCGCTTGCCGTGAATGACTGCATCGGCAGTGAGCATCTCGGTGTAGAGCAACGCGCGGCGCGTGAGCGCGCGATGAAACGCGCGGCAATGGCGATCGGTCCAATCCATCATTGGCGCCACGGAGAATGCGCGCGCGATGTGCACGGAATCTGCTGGCGCGATCATGAGCGCCACCTTACCGCCCCGCGCGCTCGGCGGCGAGGCGCTCACGTTCGATCTCGCGCCAGCGCGCGACGTTGGCGTTGTGCTCTGCCAGCGTCGCGGAAAATACGTGGCCGCCGTCGCCGCTCGCGACGAAAAAAAGCACGTTGGAGTCGGCGGGATGAGATGTCGCCTCGAGGGCGGCGCGCCCCGGATTGGCGATCGGCGTCGGGGGAAGGCGATCGATGCGGTAGGTGTTGTACCCAGTGTTGAGGGCGATTTCGCTGGCGCGGATGACGCGCGGATTGCCGCGCGCATCGACAAGGCGCCCGTCTCGGCAGCGCCCAGGGAATTGCTTGCACACGCCGTAGATGATGGTTGGATCGCTCTCGAGTCGCATCGGAAGGCGCAGACGGTTGACGAACACCGCCGCCACCAGGGGTCTCTCGCTTGCAACGCCGGTCTCTCGTTCGACAATCGAGGCAAGCGTCACCAATTCATCCGGCGATGCGATGGGTAAATTTGGCTGCCGGCCCGCCCAGATCTCGGCCACGGCTGCGTCATGGGCTTGTCGCATCTGCTGCAACAAAGCCGCGCGCGTCATGCCGCGTTGGACATGGTAGGTTTCGGGCAGAACCGAGCCCTCCGGCGGCGGCGCCGGTAATTCGCCAGTGAGAACCAGAGATTGTTCGAGAATGCGCATCACTCCCGAAACGGTAATGCCTTCAGGAAACGTGATCGCATGCTGCAGCGCCGCGCCCTGAGCCATCAAGCGCAGGATGTCGCGCGTGGAGGCATGCGCGGGGATGGCGTACTCGCCGGCCTGCAGCGTCGCGTCTCGCGCGAAGATCAAATGGGCGATGCGAAAGGCGCGTGCGTCGCGGACCAGGCCCGCGGCGGCCAGGTCGCGGCCAATACTGGTGACGGATGCGCCGCGCTCTACAACGAACGTCGCCCCGGAATCATGCGGCCCTGGTCGATCGACTTGAGAAGAGAAGGCGAAGAACGCGACCAGGGCCGCGACGGCGCCGACAACCGCGAGCGAAAAAACAACGGAAAGTAAGCCCGAGCGCGTCCGCTCACGACCGCGCCGTCCATGCCTCGCCATCAATTCACCGATGTCAAAATCACCGCGGCGTTGGTGCCGCCGAACCCGAACGAGTTCGACATCGCCGCCTTCACAGCGCGTTTCTTGACGGCATGGGGCGTCAAATCTATGGCGGTCTCGACCGACGGATTGTCCAGATTGAGGGTTGGCGGGATGACGCCGTCGCGAATGGCAAGCGCGCAGAAAATAGTCTCGACCGCGCCCGCAGCGCCCAAGAGGTGCCCGATCGCCGACTTGGTCGAGGAGAGAGAGAGGTTTTCCGCGGCGTTGCCAAACATGCGCTCGACGGCCTTCAATTCGATTTCATCGCCGAGCGGCGTCGAAGTGCCGTGGGCGTTGACGTAGTCGATATCCGCCGGCGTCATGCCCGCGTCCTTCAGCGCCGCGCGCATAGCGCGGAAGCCGCCATCGCCATCTTCGGAGGGCGCTGTAATGTGGTAGGCGTCGCCCGAAAGGCCATAGCCCTTCACCTCGGCGTAGATCTTCGCGCCGCGCGCCTTGGCGTGCTCATACTCCTCGAGCACCATGACGCCGGCCCCTTCGCCCATCACGAAGCCATCGCGATCCCTGTCGTACGGACGCGACGCCTTTTCCGGCGTTTCGTTGAAGCCGGTGGACAGCGCCCGTGAAGCGCAGAAGCCGGCCATGCCGATGCGGCAGATCGAGGCTTCCGCTCCCCCAGCCACCATCACGTCCGCGTCGCCGCGCACAATCAGGCGCGCGGCGTCTCCCACGGCGTGGGCGCCTGTGGCGCATGCGGTGACCACAGCGTGGTTCGGCCCTTTGAGCCCGTAGCGGATCGAGACCTGCCCCGAGACCAGATTGATCAGCGCGCTCGGAATGAAGAATGGGCTGATCTTGCGCGGACCCTCGCGCTCGAGCAGCAACGTGTTCTCCGCGATGACATTGAGCCCGCCGATGCCAGAGCCGATAAGCACGCCGGCGCGCTCCTGCTCGTCCGCCGTTTCGGCCTTAAAGCCGGAATCGGCAACCGCCTCGTCCGCCGCGGCCATGCCATACATGATGAACTCATCCACGCGCCGCTGCTCTTTCGCCGACATGGTCTTGTTCGGATCGAAGGCATGCGGATCTCCTGCGCCGCCGCCGCGTCCATCGACGCGCGGGACGATGCACGCGACCTTGCAGGGCAGATCGTCCACCTTGATATGTTCGATGCGATTGGCGCCGGAGCGGCCCGCGAGCAAACGATCCCATGTGGCTTCGCGTCCTGAAGCCAGTGGGGTGACAAGCCCGATGCCTGTGATGACGACGCGGCGCATGCGCGCGTCCAGGGCTTAGCCCTGTTTCTCTGAGATGTATTTCACCGCGTCGCCCACGGTCTGGATGTGTTCGGCCGCATCGTCTGGGATCTCGATGCCGAACTCTTCCTCGAACGCCATGACAAGCTCGACATTGTCCAAGCTGTCTGCGCCCAGATCGTCGATGAAGCTCGCCTTCTCCGTGACCTTCTCCGGCGAAGCCTCCAGGTGCTTAATAACAATCGCTTTCACGCGCTCAAACACTTCCGACATGCACGCCTCGCCAGTGCTGTAAGTTCAATGATAATTTGCCGCCCAATCGCTCGCTTGGGGCTGGTGACCGGCCTTTTGACCACGCCCGGGCCCCGGCGCAAGCCTTTTTCTGCAATGAAGACCGGGAACCGGTCAGATCATCGCCATCCCGCCGTTCACGTGCAAGGTCTGACCGGTGACGTAAGCGGCCTCCTCGCTCACCAGATAGACTGCGGCCGCGGCCACATCTGCGCCCGTTCCCAGCCGCCCCGCGGGAATCTTGGTCATCATCGCCGCCTTTTGGGCTTCGTTGAGCACGTCGGTCATGGGCGAAGCGATGAAGCCCGGCGCAATGCAATTGGCGGTGACGTTGCGGCTCGCCACCTCCGCCGCCAGCGACTTGGTGAAGCCGATCATGCCGGCCTTGGACGCGCAATAATTCGCCTGCCCGGGGTTTCCCATGACGCCGACAACGGACGTGATGCCGATGATCCGCCCCCAGCGGTTCTTCATCATGTTCTTCAGCGCCGCTCGTGAAAGCCTGAAATAGCCCTCAAGATTGATCCTGAGGACGCTCTGGAAATCCTCGTCCTTCATGCGCAGGAGCAGGCCGTCCTTGGTGATGCCGGCATTAGCCACGAGGATGTCGAGGCGCCCCCCGAGCGCGGCTTCCGCTTGGCCAACCAGTGCATCCACGGCGGCGGGGTCGGAGAGGTTGCATGGTGTGATCGGGTGATCGCCGCCCAATTCGGCGCGCACCTTTTCCAGCGCCTCAACGCGCGTGCCCGACAGCGCCACGCGCGCGCCTTGGCTCGCGAGCGCTTTTGCGATCGCACCCCCGATGCCGCCCGATGCGCCGGTGACGAGCGCGGTTTTGCCTGTGAGATTGAACATGGGCGGAAGCTCCTAAGCACCTCCTTCATTCCGGGGCCGCCCGAGGAGGAACCCGGAACCCATGGGATCGAATGGCGTTTCGTTTGCCCCTGGGCTCCGGATCACGCTTCGCGTGTCCGGAATGACGGTGTGGATGATTCAAGCTTGGCTCTATTCCTCGCTGCCAGCTGCAGCAAGCGCTCACAGCGTCTTTGCGAACCCTTCCAAATCCCCCGGTTCGTTCAGCGCAAGCGCCTCGGCGTCCGGCGCATTGCGCTTGACCATGCCCGAGAGCTGTCTTCCCGCGCCCACTTCGATGAAGCGTGTCACGCCCCCGTCGGCGGCCATCCACTCGATGCTCTCGCGCCAGCGCACACGGCCTGTCACTTGCTCCACCAGCAATTTGCGGATCGTCGTGGGCTCGTGCGCCGGGCGGGCGGTGACGTTAGCTACCACTGGCGCGGCCAATGGCGCGATGGCCGCCTTCGCCAACGCTGCGGCCATCGCGTCTGCCGCCGGCTGCATCAACGGGGAGTGGAACGGCGCTGAAACGTTGAGCGGAATCGCGCGCACGCCCTTCGCCTTGGCGTAGGCGAGCGCGGCGTCGATGCCTGCCTTGGAGCCGGAAATGACGACGTTGCCGACGTTGTTGTCGTTGGCGACAACCACGACGCCGGCCTTGGCGCCCTCGGCGGCAATCTCCTCCGCCAAGGCGACATCGACCTTGCCGATTAGCGCCGCCATAGCGCCTTCGCCCACAGGGACCGCTGCTTGCATGGCCTTGCCGCGTACGCGAAGCAAACGCGCTGCATCGGAGACGCAGAGCGCGCCGGCCGCGGCGAGCGCGGAGTATTCTCCGAGCGAGTGGCCAGCCACGAACGCCGCCTTGGTTGCGCCCACGCAGAACTCGCGCTCCAGAGCACGCATGGCCGCAAGGCTGACGGCCATTAGCGCCGGCTGCGCGTTTGCGGTCAGCGTGAGTTCCTCGGCAGGGCCCTCAAAGATCAGGCGCGAGAGCTTTTCGCCCAAAGCCTCGTCGATTTCCTGGAAGACCTCACGCGCCGCGCCGAAGGCCTCGTGCAAAGTCTTGCCCATCCCGGGCGCCTGGCTTCCCTGGCCGGGGAAAATGAAAGCGATGCTCATGGTGGCGCGGACTTAGACCAAGCGCGCAGCGGGAACAACCGTCCGGGTCTCAGCAATCCAGCTTCTTGAATGGCGCGTGCCCGGCGAGTACTTCTGCTTCCTCGGCGATCGCGGGCGTTTCCGCATCCAAATAACGTTGCACCGCCTCCCGCAGCCCCTCATGCGCTATCCAATGGGCGCTGTAAGTGGGCGCAGGCACATAGCCGCGCGCGAGCTTGTGATCGCCTTGAGCGCCGGCCTCGACCCGCGGCAAGCCAAGCTCGATCGCGAGTTCGATCGCCTGATAATAGCAAAGTTCGAAATGCAGGAAGGGAACGTGCGCCACACAGCCCCAATAACGCCCGTAAAGCGCATCGCCCCCGATCAGGTTGAGGGCCGATGCAAGCGGTGCGCCTTCCACCTCCGCCATGAACAGCACGCACTGGTCCGCCATGCGCTCGCCTAACAGCGTGAAGAGCGCACGATTGAGATAGGGCGATCCCCATTTCCGGGAGCCGGTTTCCATGTAGCAGCGGAAGAAGAAATCCCAGTCGCGCGCTTTGATCTCCGGCCCGCGCAAGCGCTTGATCTCTACGCTCCCCCGGGCGCGCGCCCGCTCACGGCGAATGGCTTTGCGCTTGTGCGAGGAGAGGTCGGCGAGAAAGTCGTCAAACGCCCCATAGCCGCGGTTGAACCAATGATATTGGATCCCTGCGCGCGTCAGGTAGCCGAGCGGCGCCAGGCGCGAGCAAAGCTCGCCGCTCGCGAATGTTGCGTGCACCGAGGATGCCCGTGCGCGATGGGCGAGCCCGATCGCACCTAGCGCCAGGGCGCGCTCCACGTTCTCCTCGCGTGCAAAGATGCGCCGACCGGGCACGGGCGTGAACGGAACCGCGCACTGCAGTTTCGGGTAGTAGCGCCCCCCCGCGCGATGCAGCGCATCGGCCCAGGAATGATCGAAAACGTATTCGCCGTACGAATGATCCTTGGCGTAGAGCGGCATCGCGCCTGCGGCCGCGCCCTTGGCGTCGCGTGCGAGCAAGTGCGCCGGACGCCAGCCCTTTGCCGCGGCGGCGCACCCGCTCTCTTCCAGCGCCTGAAGAAAATCCCAGGACACAAATGGATCGAACGGAGCGTCGGGGGGATTTGCCAACCCGTCCCAAGTGGCGCGCCCAATGCGGGAAAGGTCGCCGAGTACCTCGATCGTCAAAGCGTCGGCGCCGTCCATGCCTCACTCTAGTTCGAACAGGCCATCCACTTCGACCGCAAAATTCAGCGGCAGATTGGATTGGCCCACCGCCGAGCGCGCGTGGCGGCCGGCGTCGCCGAATACGGCGACCATGAGATCCGAGCACCCGTTCATCACCTGCGGGATCGGATCGAAATCCGGCGTCACATTGACGAAGCCGTTGAGCTTCACCACGCGCTTGACACGATCGAGATCGCCGCCGCACGCGGCCTTCACTTGCGCCAGGAGATTGAGCCCGCACAGGCGCGCGGCCGCCTGGCCCTGCTCCACTTCGATCGCATCTCCAAGCTTGCCCTTGATGCCGCCGGAGGCGTCAACCGAGACTTGCCCCGATACGTGGACGAGCTTGCCCACGATCGCGAACGGCACATAGGACGCCACCGGCGCGGGCGGCGTTGGCAAAGCGATCCCCAGTTCCTGCAATCGTGCTTCGACCCGGCCCATGCGCCCGCTCCCTGATTTGGCGCCTTCTTGTAGCGGCGGGCAGCGGCGGCGTCATCCCTGTTGGCCGCCCATCACCTTGCGCAACATGGCGCGCTGATGGTCCTGACCGCCGAAGAAGTTCGTGAGCACGCGGACAACGGGATCCTTCATCGGCGTGCACGGGACACAAGGCGGCGATCCCGGCTTAGCCTGCCGTCGTTGGGCACGAGATCAAGCGCGTGAAATGATCTGTGCGCGCTATGGGGCGCGCCTCCCGCACACACATTCAAGGCCTCATCCCGATAGGCGGACACAACAGAAACGTCGCCAATGGCGGGTTCAATGTGGTCGCGCACTAAACGCGGCGCTTGCACGATATTGGGCCACAATTCTTCGGAGGGAACAACATAAGACTCCACCACACACTCTGCCGCCAGCCGGCCCACGAGCCATCACTGATAAGAGGGGACCACGTTTGAGACACCAGCACGTTGGAACATGACCTGGAACCGCGCGAAAGTACTTGCTCGGCCACTGCCTTCAGTGAGCCAACGCTCGAACTCCGCTTGCGAGCCTGATGGGGACGAAGCACTCATGCAGGATGCCAGAAGCAGAAAGAGTGCAAGCACAAACGGGCGACAACTCAGGTGCCCTCAAATCCCCTGCTTCAGCCGCTCCACGTGCAGCTTGAGCCACAATTGCCGCGCGCGCTTCAGGCGTTCAGCAGCGAGAATCTGTTTGATCTGCGCCAGCGTCTGCTCAAGCAGCGTGTTGACCAGCACGTAATCGTATTCCTCCCAATGGCCGATCTCGTCCAGCGAACGCGCCATGCGCTTCTTGATCACGTCGCCGCTATCCTCCGCGCGTGAATGCAAGCGCCGCTCGAGCTCCGCCATCGACGGGGGCAGAATGAAAATGCCGACAACGTCCTGCGGCTCGGCGGCGCGCAGAGCGCGTGCGCCCTGCCAGTCCACATCGAACAAGACGTCGCGACCCTGAATCAGCATCGCCTCCACCGGGGCGCGCGGCGTGCCATAATGATTGCCGAACACCATGGCGTGCTCGAGAAACTCGCCGCGGTCGGCCATCTCCTCGAAGGCTTCGCGGCTCATGAATTTGTATTCGCGTCCATCGACTTCGCTTGCGCGAGCCGGACGAGTCGTCGCCGAGACCGAGAGCGACATGTTGGCGTCTTCTTCCAAAAGCTTGCGCGCCAGCGTGGATTTGCCGGCGCCGGAAGGGCTCGACAGCACGAACATGAGCCCGCGCCGCGCGACATGTTCATTCAACATTGGCGGCTTGCTCCTTGATCTGATCGACCACGGTCTTGAGATCGAGCCCGATGCGCGTCAATTCCAAATCCGCGGACTTCGAGCACAGCGTATTGGCCTCGCGCGTTAGCTCCTGGCCGAGAAAATCGAGCCGGCGGCCCGCGGGCTCCGGCTTGGAAAGCAGCGCGCGCAGCTCGCCCGCGTGCGCGGCCAGGCGCTCCAGCTCCTCCTGAACGTCGGCGCGCGCGGCGGCAAGCGCTGCTTCCTGGGCCAGGCGCTGCGGGTCGACCTGCACATCGGGGGCGAGCCCGGAAAGCCGCGACCGAATGCGCTCCAGCGCGGCCGCCGGCGCAGCCGCTGCCGAAGCGCGTGCGCGCACGATCAGCGCGTCCATCCGGTCGGCAAGCTCGGTGAGCATTCCCGCCAGCGCGCGTCCCTCCTGAGCCCGCGCTCTCGCCAGTGCATCCAGCGCTCCCTCAAATCCCGCAAGCAGCGCCGCTTCGAGCGCTGCGCGCGCATCCTCGCTCATATCGCCGGCGTCCTCGCTCACGACAACGCCGCGCACCGCCAGCAATCCGTCCCAGCGCGGCTTTCTCGCGCGATTGGCTTTCACCAGAGGTTCGCCAGCCGCCACGAGTTTTTCCACGAGCTCCATGTCGATCCGCACCGGCACGGCCACGCCGGGATCGCGCGCCAGCGTCAACGACGCCTGCAGCGAACCGCGCTTGAAGCGCTGTGTGGCGAACGCCCGCGCCGGCTGCTCTAGCCCATCAAGTCCCAGCGGCAGTTTGATCTTGAGGTCGAGCCCGCGCCCGTTGACGCTTCTCACCTCCCAAATCCAGCGCACGGCTTCCTGCTCGCCTTCGGCGCGGGCAAACCCGGTCATTCCAGAAATGCTCATGGGGCCATGCTCTGCAACGCGCGACCGGCCAAGATCAACCGGAAATGTTACCCTCCCGGCGGGACGCCCGCCTGGAAGCTCTCTATCAGGCTGCCGGCCACGAGGCGCCAACCGTCCACCAGCACGAAGAAGATGAGCTTGAATGGCAAGGACACCGTCACCGGCGGCATCATCATCATGCCCATCGCCATCAGCAGGGAAGATACCACAAGGTCGATGATCACGAACGGCACGAACAGCATGAAGCCGATCTCGAACGCGCGCCTCAACTCCGACACCATGAAGGCGGGTGCGAGCACGCGCAGCGGCACGTCCTCCATGCCTTGGGGCGGGGTCTCCAGATCGGCCATGTCGATAAAGAGCTGCAGGTCGGCCTCGCGCGTCTGGCCGCCCATGAAGCGCTTCAAGGGGTCAACGATCCGCGGGAAGGCTTCGTCGAGCTCCATTTCTTCGCGCATGACCGGCCCAATCCCGGCCTGATACGCTTCGTTCCACACCGGCTGCATCACGAAGGCGGTCATGAACAGAGCCAGCGACACGATCACCACGTTCGGGGGGGCCTGCTGCAGACCTAGGGCCGTGCGCAGGAGCGAAAGCACGACGACGATGCGCACAAAGCTTGTCGTCATGATCAGAATCGAGGGCGCTAGCGAGAGAACTGTGATGAGCGCGGTGAGCTGCAACACGCGCGCGGTCAATCCGTCGCCGGTGCCGAGATTTACCGAGAGCGTCGGGTTCGTGGCCGCCGCATAAGCGACGCCGCCACCGATCAGCATCGACATCAATAGCGATGCCGCCAACACAATCGCCCATCCCCGGATGCGAGCGAAGCGAGTAGTCCGGGAACCATAACCGCCGCCGGTTGCGGGTTCGCGTGACCAGTCGTGTTTATGGGTCCCGGACTCGCCGCTTGCGCGGCGCGCCGGGAATGGGTGGGGGAATCCGATCTTCACGTCGCGGCCCCCCCCGCGTGCGTTTCCTTCGCGGCCGAATCGCTGACGACCACGTCTCCCGCAGGCCCCAAGAGCAGCACGTGTTCGCGGTCGTCGACGCGTAGGATCACAATGCGTCTGCGCGGATCGAGCATCAGCGATTCAGTGATGCGCATGCGCTTGGGGCCCTGCGATCCCGGCTGCAGCATCCCGAGCCTGCGCGCTCCGTACGCGGCCCCCGCAATCAGCGCCAATGTGGCAATGAGCGCGAACACCATCCGCGCCCAATCCATCCATTCCACGGGCCCACCTCCGTTCTGGAGCAAGAACCCACTGGCTGGGACGGTTTGGTAAATGAGACCTTAACTTTCAGGTCCGAAATTAAGTCGCGATTAACCATGCGCTGATCGACTAGGCAAAGTTTGCAGCCCTGTGAGTCGAGGCGGCCCTTGGATCTCGCCAGCACCCCGTTTTTCAGCCTCTTGCGCGCCAGGCTCGACCAGCTCTCCGAGCGCCAGCGGCTGATCTCGGAAAACATCGCCAATGCTTCAACGCCCGGCTACCGCCCGCGCGATGTGGACACCGGCGGGTTCGAGCGCATGCTCGCTTCGGCCGCAGGCGGGCGCGGCCTTGCGATGACGCGCACCAATCCTGCACACATGGCGTCCGGCGGAGGCTCGGCCTCTACAACGATCGTCACCCGCGACGACAGCGAAACGACAATCGACGGCAATGCGGTTGTGCTCGAAGAGCAGATGGCGCGCTCCGCCGAAACGCGGATGGCGTTCGAGACCAGCATCGCGCTCTATCAGAAAGGCCTGGAGCTTGTGCGCATGGCCGCGCGGGCGCCCGGGAGATGATTAAATGACCGACATCCAAGCTGTCATCGCTGCGGCGGCCTCCGGCATGCGCGCCCAAACCACACGCATGCGCATCGCCGCCGAAAACGTCGCCAACGCCAGCTCCACCGGCGACAGCCCCAGCGAGGAGCCGTTTCGTCGGCGCATCCCGCTGATGGAGACGACGACGCTGGCCGCCGGAGCGGTTGGCGTGCGCGTGCGCGGGGCGGCGTTGGACATGAGCCACTTCCGCGAGGAGTACAATCCGAACCACCCCGCCGCCGGCGAGGACGGTTATGTGCGCCTGCCCAACGTGGACACGCTGGTGGAGATGATGGATTTGCGCGAGGCCTCGCGCGCTTACGAAGCCAATTTGAACATGATCGAAGCCGCGCGCACCATGACGGCGCGCGCGCTCGACCTGCTGCGGAGATAATAAATGGCGATCGATCCGCTTTCAGCGGCGCGCGCGTATCAGCAGACCGCACGCGCGACACAGGGCGCCGGCGCGGCCGGTGCGGACAGCATGGATTTCGGCGCCCTGGTCCAAGACGCCATCCGCCAAGCTGGCCAAAGCGCCGCGGCTGCTGAAAGCCAGGCGCTCGCGGTCGCCGGCGGCCATGCCGACATCGTCGATGTCGTCACCGCGATTGCGGCGGCCGAAACGCAATTGCAAACCGTTATCGCGGTGCGCGACCAAGTGATCACAGCTTACCAGGAAATCCTGCGCATGCCGATCTGAGGTCGCTAAGCGTCCTCATCGGCCAGCATTCGGCGCGAGGCGGCAACGCCGCGGCGCGCCAACTCACGCGCCTGCTCAACCCATTCCTCGCTATCGATGCGCCCGCGAAGACGCAGGTATTGGTCGATCCATGCAACATGCGCTGGCGTCCACTCCGCGATCTGGTCGAAGTGAAATACGCCAATCGAATAGAGCGTCGTTTGCTGCAGTACGCTTACATCTTCGATGAGCGTGAAATCGTCAGGCGCGCCATCGCGCGCAGCGGAGAGGATGGGAGGCTTTTCACCGGGCACAGCTGGGCGAAGCGCCGGCGCTTCCTCGGCGGGAGCAGGGACTGCCCGCACTGGCGCGGCGCCCATGGGGCGCTGCTCGAGGTGGCGTACGCGCGCTTCAAGGTAACGCGCGCGCCACTTCCAGCGATCGGAGTCAAGCGATGCTTCCGCGGGCGCTTGGTAAACCGACGTGGGCGTCTGTGCACGCGCAAGTTCAGCCTGCAGGTGCGCGGCGCGGCGCTCGAGATAGAGCATGCGCCAGCGCAACAGCATGTCGACACTTGCATTCGCTGCAAACGGCGCAGCCTCTTCCCTGGGCTCGGGCGCGGCGCGCAGAGTGCGCAGCTCTTGTTCCAGGTGAGCCGCGCGCGCCTCCGCTTCGCGCGTGCGCCACTCGTGAAGCGGCTCGGTCGGCGCGACTTTCCCCGCCGCCGGAGCCAATGCCGCTTTGCCTTCCAGATATTTCACGCGTTGCTCAAAGTAACGCAGCCGCCAAACCTGGAGCGCGGCGTTCCTGTCGTCCACGACCGGTTCGGCCTCCACATCCACCTCGCGCGCGCGTTCCTCCTCGTATTGTGCCGTTAACGCCCGCAAGCGGGCGAGTTCGGCATTCTCTTCACTGCCTCGCTCAGGGGAACGCTCAAGTTCGGCGATGCGGCTTGCCGCTTCATCACCGCGCGCGCGCGCTTGTTCAAGCGCATGCTCTAGCTCGGCGATGCGCCCGTCGCGCACTTCCAGCAAGCGGCGCATTGCATCGCTCTCGCGCTCGATGGCCACATCATCGATGTCGCTTTCGCCGGATGCAAGCCGCGAGAGATCGCGCAGCAGGCCTTCGCGTTCACGCTCCAATGCGCGCGCGGCCGGCGCAGCGCGCTCGGCGGCGAACGCCCAGCCGGCAAGCGCTGCAAACCCCGCGGTCAATAGCAGCCACATCCCCAATTGACCGATGAGGTAGATCATGTCTCACCGCCCACATTGAATTCGATCCGGCGATTTGCGGCCTGGCCTGCCGCGGTCGCGTTGTTGGCGCGCGGGCGATCTGGTCCGTAGCCCCGCGCGGTCAGCCGCGAACGCGCAACACCCTGGCCGACGAGATAGGCCGCAACCGCGTCGGCGCGCGCGCGGGAAAGATCCATGTTGAGTTCTCGGGCGCCTTGATTGTCGGTATGGCCCGCCACTTCGATGGAAAATCGATCGCAACGCAACGCAACCGTGGCCAGCCCATCGAGCACCTGACGGCTCGATGGATCGATCGCCGCCGATCCCGTGGCGAAGTTAATCACGTTGCTTTCCATCAAGCGGGCAAAGGCGCGCTCGCATGTGCCCGCATCGCCGATCGCAAGGTCGAGCCCTTGCAGTTCAGGGTGTTCGACATCGAGCCCGTCGATCGTCACCGCGAGCCGCGCGCGGAACGGCGCGGGAGGATCGGCGAAGGCGGCCCGCAGTGCATCGACGCCCGCCTGGTCGCCATCACCGATGACGGCGATTTGCGCATCGACGACGCGCACTTCGCCATTGCGCAGCCCCGCCAAGAGGCGGATGGCCTGGCCCGCGACGTCCGTGAAATCAGGGGACGGCGCCCCGCCGGCCACGCGCATCTCGTCGACACGCTCAAACGTCGGGAAGGATTCCGCGGCCAGTGTGAGCAGCAGCGCCCTCGCGCCCTCGCTTGGCGTAGCGCCCGAGAGCACCAGCCGCTCGTCCTCGCGCCGAACGCTCCAGATATACGGCCGCTCAAAGGCGCCCACGCTGAGGCCCGAGACATCGACGTGCGTCACGCCGCCAGCCCAGGGCCCGCCGGCGCCTGCCGATGCGAGCACCACCCGTTGGGCTGCCGCGATGTGGCGCTCGTCCTCGACAATGCCGCGCAAACTGAGACCTTGGCCGCCCGCCTCGACATCGAGCCCCGCATAACCGGCCGCCAACAGCGCCGTCGCCGCGCGGTGCTCAAGCACCTGGGGTAGCATCCAAACGGCCCCGCCATGGGGGCCAAACAGACCGAGCACGATCGCCACCACAGCGCCGAACAGGCCGAACAGAAACAGGGGCCGCGCCGGGGGCAGGCTGTCCTCCTCGTCCCTCATGACGACCGCGCGCGCCGAACTTGCGCCTCCGTCAGCGCTTGGCGCAGATGCTCGACTGCGCGCTCCTCTGCGCGGCGCCGCTCGGCGGCGAACCCCGCAAACAAGCGCCAGCCGATCGCAAAGCCAATCAGGACCGCCGCCGCAAACAGGATCGCCTCCGACAAGAACAAGCCGATCATTTTTCCCGTGTCACGTCACTCGCGCCCAGCGCCACAAAGCTCTTCTAATGCCTGGCGAACTAGGCGAAAACCGGAAAACCCCGGCGGGCGAGCGCGGCGATCAACATGGTTCACCATATTACCAGCGCGTCCAACCCGCTGATCAAATCCCTGAAGGCTCTGCACGCCAAGAAGGAACGCGCGGAAACCGGGCTGTTCCTCGGCGAAGGCGCACGCCTAGCCCTGGAAGCAGCAGAGACCGGCGCGTGGCCGGACATCATGGTTTACGCGCCGGCCGCAATCGAGCGCGCGCAGGTGCGCAAACTCATTGCTGAGGCGCAAACGCGCGGCGTGCGCGTAGTCGAAACCAGCGAAAGCGTGCTGGGACAGATCACCAAACGCGACAATCCGCAAACGGTCATCGGGGCCTACCGTCAACGGCTCGCGACTTTGGGGGAACTCGACGGAGATACGCTCATAGCTCTCGGAGGAGCGCGCGATCCTGGCAATCTTGGAACCATTCTGCGCACAGCCGATTCAGTCGGCGCAGGCGGCGTCGTGCTCGTCGGCGAGTGCTGCGACCCATTTTCCGTCGAAGCCGTGCGCGCCAGCATGGGATCGATTTTCGCGGTGAAAATAGCAAAGGCCTCGTTCGACGACTTGCTCCGCTTCAAGCGCGCGCGCGGGGCAACGCTCATCGGGCCATCGCTCAAGGGCGCGCACCTCGATGCTGAGCGCCCGCTGACGGCGCGCACAATCGTGCTCATGGGCAACGAGCAATCCGGGCTGAGCACGGAGATGGAGGCCGCCTGCGATCTGTTGGTGAAGCTGCCCATGCGCGGGCGCGCCGACAGCCTCAATCTCGCTGTCGCGACAGCGGTGATGCTCTATGATTTGTGGCGGAGACGCGGATATGACGGCGCGCGCGCCTGAGCTTTTGATCGCCGACGACTGGCGCGACTATCGTTTGGCGGACTCCGGCAACGGCGCCAAGCTCGAGCGGGTCGGCCCATATAGTTTTGTTCGGCCAGAACCGCAGGCATTGTGGGCGCCGTCACTGCCCGCCAGCGCATGGGATGGCGCCGACGCGGTCTTCGCGCCCTCAGGCGCCGACGATGAAGAGGCGGGGCGCTGGCGTTTCAATCGCGAGCTGCCGCCGAACTGGACCCTGCACTGGGATGACATCGCCTTCCTCTCGCGCCCGACGCCGTTCCGGCACTTGGCGTTCTTCCCGGAGCATTCCGTGCATTGGCGCTTTGCACGCAGCTGCTTGCAGGCCTGCTCCGACACCCAGACGGAAGTGCTGAACCTCTTCGGCTACACCGGCATCGCCTCCCTCGTATGCGCCAAGGCCGGCGCCAAGGTGACCCATGTGGACGCTTCGAAGAAGGCCATCGGTTTCGCCAAGGACAATCAGCAGGCCGCGGGCCTGAGCGATGCGCCCATCCGCTGGATCTGCGACGACGCGCTCGCGTTCGTAAGACGTGAGCTGCGGCGCGGCCGGCGTTATGACGGCATCATTCTTGATCCGCCAAAATTCGGGCGCGGACCCAACGGCGAAACATGGCGATTGGAGAACGACCTGCCGGAAATGCTGGAGTGTTGCCAGACATTGTTGCGCGCCGATCCGAACGACCGCGGGAGCGCGAAGGGCTTCATGATTGCCACGGTGTATGCCGTACGCCTTTCCTATCTGGCGTTGTCGCAAACCGCGCAGCAAGTGTTTGAAAGCGGCGCCTGGGAGGTCGGCGAAATGGCGCTGC